>Ga0210383_10000015_pt1 | contig 212624 bp, 189 predicted proteins | sample IncBWC14OmetaG_FD_160072 | JGI IMG/M metagenome (GOLD analysis project Ga0210383, IMG submission 160072) | Forest soil microbial communities from Barre Woods Harvard Forest LTER site, Petersham, Massachusetts, United States - Inc-BW-C-14-O ...
CCAGCAGGTCCCCAACCCGGAGGCCGTTCCTGCCGGTCTTGTCCATATAGGCGGGGCCAATGCCTTTTAACGTGCTTCCGATCTTCTCCTGGCCTTTCGATATCTCGGATGCCCTGTCGAGTGCCCGGTGGGTCGGGAGGATCAGATGCGTTCGCTGGGCGATATAGAGGTTCTTGCGGTAGTCGATGCCAAAGGAGGCGACCGTTTCGCATTCCCGCTTCAGCGTGACCGGGTCGAGCACGACCCCATTGCCGATCAGGTTGATGGTGCCTTCGTGAAAGATGCCGGATGGGATCTGGTGAAGAACCACCTTCTTATCCTTCACGTATAAGGTGTGCCCGGCATTCGGCCCGCCCTGGAACCGGGCGATCAGATCATAACGGGGCGCGAAATAATCGACGATCTTTCCTTTTCCTTCATCACCCCACTGGAGGCCTAAAATGACATCAACCATTTATCGTTATTTGACATTTGAGGCGGCAAAAATAAGGGATAAGATTGACATTCGCCACGCACGATTCGCAACGCACCATTCGCAACGCGCTTCTCGCGACGCGCTGCTCACGCCGTTTCCGTATCGTACCGAACGACCGAATTGATGCCATTAAGCTGCAACAGCCTGGAGACAAGTTCCTCCAACTCTTCCTTATCGTGTACATAGATGCGAATATTGCCTTCGAACACGCCGTCCTTTGCTTCGATCGTCAGGGCATTGATGTTGAGTCTCAGCTCACCTGAAATGAGATTAGTGATCTTATTGATGACCCCGACGTCGTCCATTCCGACAATCCTGACGCCGGTAAGAAAGGAGATCTCCTTATTCTTCGCCCATTTTGTCTTGACAACGCGATGGCCATAGTTGGCCAGAAGTTTCGCCGCGTTGGGGCAATTGGTCCGGTGGATCGTCAATCCCTTGCCCACCGACACGAAACCGAACACGTCGTCGCCGGGAATGGGTTTACAACAATTGGCGAGCGTATAGACAATACGGTCGCTGCTTTCACCGAAGATGATCAGCTCGGTATCTTTTCGAGGCACAGCGGGAGCTGCAACCGCATCGGCAAGCCGCTGCTCAACCGTGGGTTTGGCCGGTTTGGGGGGCTCCAGCCTGTCCCCAAGCAGGTGGAAGTCATGCAGCTCCTTCAGGTCGATGTTGCGGACGGACACCTGATAAAAGAAGTCGAGAGACGAGCTTAGCTTATACCAGGTCGTGAGCACATCGATGTTGTGCTGGTTATAGGCAGCGCCGAAATTCTCGAGTTTTCGCTGAACGATATATTTCCCCTCGTCGGCGATCTTTCTCTTCTCCTCCTTCAATGCATCCTTGATCTTGCTTTTTGCCTTCGCCGTCACGACAATGTTCAGCCAGTCTTCGTTAGGCCGCTGCTTGCTCGATGTGATGATCTCCACCTGATCGCCGCTGCGTAGTTTATGACTGATGGGTACCAGCTTATGGTTGACCTTGGCGCCGATACACTGCACCCCGATGGCGGAGTGGATCGAAAAAGCGAAGTCAAGCGCAGTTGAGCCCACCGGGAGCATTTTCACATCCCCCTTGGGCGTGTAGACGTAGATCTCTTCAGCCAGGAAGCTGGTTTTGAAATCCTGCAGGAAGTCGACAGAGTCGTTGTCTTCCGTATTAAGTACCTCGCGGATCTGCTGGAACCATTTGTCAAACCGGCTTTCGTCGGCGGCGCCCTCCTTATATTTCCAGTGCGCGGCCAGCCCTTTCTCGGCAATCTCGTTCATCCGCCGCGACCGGATCTGGACTTCCACCCATTTGCCCTGGGGGCCCATAACGGTCGTATGCAGCGCCTCATAGCCATTTGACTTGGGATTGCTCAGCCAGTCCCGAAGACGCTCGGGAGACGGGTTATATTCGTCGGTGATCAGCGAATAGACCTTCCAGCAGTCCTCCTTCTCCTTCTCCAGCGGGGAATTGAGAATAACGCGAATGGCAAACAGGTCGTAAACCTCTTCAAAAGCGACGCCCTTTTTTCGCATCTTGTTCCAGATCGAGTGAATGCTTTTGGGCCGGCCGTAAATATCGAAACTAAAGCCGCCCTGATCGAGCTTTTCCTTTAACGGTTTGACGAATTCGTTGATGTAACGCGAGCGCTCCCGTTTGGTTTCGGAAAGTTTCCGGGCAATCTCGCGATATTCCTCCGGCTCCAGATATTTCATCGCCAGGTCTTCCAGTTCCGTCTTGATGGTATACAACCCCATCCGGTGAGCAAGGGGAGCATAGACATACACCGTTTCGGAGGCGATCTTCAGCTGCTTCTCCCTTTTCATGCTATCAAGGGTCCGCATATTGTGAAGACGGTCTGCAAGCTTGATGAGGATGACCCGGGGGTCATCGGTCAGGGTGAGAAGGATCTTTTTAAAATTCTCCGCCTGCCGGGAAGCATTCACATCGACCACATTGGAGATCTTTGTCAATCCGTCGACGATGCGGGCGATCTCACCGCCGAATTCCCTTTCAATATCTTCGAGTGTAATATCCGTATCTTCAACGGTATCGTGAAGGAGGGCGCAGATCGTGGATCGAACACCCAGGCCGATCTCCTCCGAGCAGATCCGGGCAACGGCAAGGGGATGCAGAATATAAGGCTCGCCGCTTTTCCGCCGCATGGTCTTATGCGCATCGGCAGCCATCTCAAAAGCGGAGCGGATAAGCTCTTTATCCCCCTGTTTGAGTTTCGGTTTGAGGGAACGGAGCAGGGAACGATACTCCCTGAGAATAAGCTTTTTTTCCTGGTCTTCCGTAAGATTGTATTTCGGTATTGCTGCTACGCTTTCCATATATATCCTTCGGGACGCGCAACCAAGAAATTTAGCGCGTCCCCGGAAACCGCTAAAGTCTGTCCAATCGGACAAGCCGCCTCCGGCGGCTTTGGCATTGCCTACGAATTTACGAAAAAAAGCCTAGTTTTGCACGCTTTCCCCCGTAGCAGCCCTTTCCCGGACTGCACCTCGGGATCCTTGGGAACCAGTTGATTATATTTTCGATTGCGGATGTGGCGAAATGGCAGACGCACCAGACTTAGGATCTGGAGCCGCAAGGCGTGTAGGTTCGAGTCCTATCATCCGCACAGACCTCCCTTAACTTCCATTAACCTCCTTAACTCGGGAGGCTTTTGGTTTCTTCGAAGATCTCCCTCCATTTTTTCTGAAGTACATTCTTGTCGGGCAGCTGCGTTTGATAGGCAGCGACCAGCGTCGGCGACATGGATCGGTTGAGCGCGTACCGGACGACTTCGCTATCCTGGTCCTTGCAAAGCAGGATTCCGATGCTTGGGTTCTCATGTTCCTTTTTCACATCCCGGTCGAGGGCTTCGAGGTAGAAGTTAAGCTGGCCCAGATGCTCGGGTTTGAACTTCTCGGCTTTTAGTTCCACGACGACCAGGCATTGCAGGCCCCGATGATAAAAGAGCAAGTCCGCTTTGAAATCGCTGTTTCCCACCTGTATCCTATATTCCTCGCCCATAAAGAGAAAGTCCCGGCCCAGCTCCAGAATAAATTTCTTCATTTGAGCGACCAAGGCTTTTTGCAGATCCGATTCGTTGTGATCAGCAGGCAACTGAAGGAATTCCAGGACATAATCAGACCTGAAGATGCTTAAGGTCTCTTTCTTTGAGTCGACAATACCGGCGGACGATTTCTGCTTGCCCAACATGACCCGTTCGAACAGGCCGCTGGAAATTTGACGATCGAGCTCTCTCTTGCTGTACCGTTCGCGGATGCATGCAATTATGTAGAATTCCCGCTCTTCGGGAGTTTTGGCGCGTGTGAAAATGATGAGATGATGCGACCAATCAATCCCAGCAAGGATCGTATTACGAATTTCACTTAATTGTGACACCAGTGGTGACACAATTCCAATCATCTGATTTTCATCGTTTTGCGTTGCTATAGGCGCCGCAATTGAGGATGCGGCATATGTTTCATAAAACTGCCTCATCCGATATAGACCCCGCCGGTTATACCCTTTAAGATCGGGGTGATTTTTTTCAATGAATTTCGCCAGGTCGTTGATTGACCTGTCACCCCAGGTTGCATTAGCAATGCGACGGCTTATATATTCGCCGACCTGCCAGTAACAGTTGATCAATTCGGCATTGATCGATTGATACGCTTTGCTTCGGGATAGCTGGATGAGCCCTACTACTTCCAGGAATTGCGATTCCTGCTTCATCCGATAAAGGTTTTACAGTTAATGGAATAGAATTAATCAGGCATACCTGTTATGCCCCGTAACTCTAAGAAGCAAAAAAGACGCAAGGATAGTAGGGAGTCCGCAGGAGCTAAAGTTAGGGAAAAATAATTACCTTTGCCGCCCAATTGAATTCATTATGGCAACTGTAACCAGGGAGAATATCGGGCTTCTGACGGACAAGATCGTCGTCAGGATATCCAAAGGCGACTATCTGCCGTCCTTTGAAAAAGCCCTCAAACAATATGGCAAGCAAGCGAATATCCCCGGATTCAGGAAGGGGATGGTTCCGGCGGGTCTGATCAAGAAAATGTACGGCAGCTCGGTATTTACCGACGAAGTCCTGCGAACGGTAGAGAAGGAATTGACGACCTATATGACGAACGAGAAGCTGGAGATCTTCGCCCAACCGCTGCCCTTGCCGGATAACGATGCCCGCCAGATCGACGTGAGCAATCCTTCGGATTATTCCTTCGCCTTCGAGATCGGGTTGAAACCTGCCTTTAGCCTGGCCGACCTCGGATCGGCGGCACCCATCTTCTATAAAGTGCAGGTAACCCCGGAAATGATCGACGAAGAGGTCGAGCGTCAGCAGACCCGGAATGGCAAAATGACGGAGCCGGAGACGGTAACAGGCGACGAGAATGTGCTGAGTCTGCATTTTACCGAGACCGACGCAGCCGGTGAGCCGGTACCTGACGGGATCCAGAAAGACAATTCCCTGCTGGTCAAATACTTTAACGAAGCCACCCGGCCAAAATGGCTCGGACTTAAGATTCGGGATTCGATCCTGTTGCAGCCTTCTCTGGCCTTTGACGAAAAAGAGCGGGAGTGGGTACTGAACGACCTCGGCCTCCCGAAGGAGGATGCTGGTGCTGCCGACAAATATTTCCGGGCGGAGATCACCAAGATCGGGCAGGTCGAAAAAGCCGAGCTGAATGAGGCCTTCTTCCATACGGTCTATCCGGCAAGGGAGATCACAACACCGGAGGCCTTCCGGGATGCGGTTAAAGACGAGATCCAGGCGTACTGGGATGGCCAGAGCCGTAATCAGCTTCAGCACGCGCTCTATCACCTCCTGCTGGATCATACGAAGATCGAGTTCCCCGAGGATTTCCTGAAGCGCTGGATGCAGACCGGCGGTGAAAAGCATAAAAGCCCCGCCGAAGTCGAGGTTGAGTTCCCGGCTTTTGTTGACCAGCTCAAGTGGACGCTGATCGTGGATAAGATCGTCGGCGAAAATAAGATTGAGGTTAGCCAGGACGATATCCGGGCATTTGCGCGGCAGCAGTTGTTCGGCTATATGGGGATGCAGGCGGGCACTGAGGAACAACCCTGGATAGCCGATTATGTGCAACGGATGATGCAGGACCGGAAGTTCGTGGAGGACACGGCCCACCGCATCCGGACCGAAAAAGTATTCGCCTGGGCTGAGACGCAGATCCATCCAACGGAGAAGCCCGTCGGCCGGGATGAGTTCCGGCACCTGGTCGAAGAACATCAACATCATCATCATTAAGCAATTTGCTCGCGGGCCGCTGGAAGCATCCGGGCGTGGCGAAGTGCGGCGGCTGCCATGCCGGAATGTCAGTTATTTGGCAGTTTAAAAGTTTGGACGGAGATTTGAAAGGAAGTTAACTGTCCCTAAAATCAGAACAGGCATTTTTACATTGAAAAATAAGATTATGAATCCAGCAAACGAATTCGAGAAATATGCTGTCAAACACCGGGGTATTTCCAGCAATACCCTGAATGACTATAACAAATACCTTGTAACGAACCTGACGCCGAACATCATTGAGGAACGCCCGATGAATGTGGCTGTCATGGACGTCTACAGCCGGCTCATGATGGACCGGATCATCTTCCTCGGCTATCCGATCAATGAAGAGGTCGCCAATATCGTCACTGCTCAGCTGCTCTTCCTGGACAGCACCGATCGCCACCGCGATATCCAGATGTATATCAACTGCCCGGGCGGGAGCGTCTATTCCGGCCTTGGCGTCTACGACACGATGCAATATGTGACCCCGGATGTAGCCACCATTTGTATCGGCATGGCAGCCAGCATGGGCCAGGTATTGATGTGCGCGGGTACCAAAGGTAAACGGACGGCCCTCCGACATAGCCGCATCATGATGCACCAGCCAAGCGGCGCGATCGGCGGTCAAACTTCGGATATCGAGATCACCGTCGCCGAGATCAAAAAGCTGCGGAAAGAACTATATGAGGTCACCGCATTCCATACCGGCAAAACAGCCAAACAGGTGGAAAAAGACAGCGACCGTGACTACTGGCTGACCGCCCAGGAGGCCAAGGATTATGGTCTCGTCGACGAAGTCCTGCTGCAAAACCCGCGGAAAGAAAGGGATTCGAACTAACCATCCACAAAATTTTATCTATAATGAACTATTTAAAATATCTGTTGAAGCCATCCTATCTTAACGACGACGAGCCGGAAAAAGAAGATCCGAAAGACGACAAAGACGACAAAGGGCCGGAGCTCGGAATGCTGGCGAAGAAGCTGGAAAAATATTTTTTTGAGAACAGGACCGTAGAGCTTTGGGGCGCGGTTGACGACAAATCGGCCCGGGAAGTGGTCACCCGATTGCGCCTCCTGGATGCCGACAAACCCGGCGAAGAGATTAAGTTCTTTATCAATAGCCCGGGCGGCGTTGTGACCTCCGGGATGGTCATCTACGACACCATGAAAATGTTGAAGAGCCCGGTCAGCACGATCTGTATGGGTCTGGCCGCGTCGATGGGTTCGGTCCTGCTCAGCGGCGGAGTGAAAGGGCGGAGGTTCGTCTTCCCGCATTCCGAGATCATGATCCACCAGCCCAGCCTCGGCGGATATATGCAGGGGGTGAGCGTCGATCTTGAAATTACTGCCAAACAGACCCGTCGGGTGAAAGATATCAGTGCCAAGATCCTCGCGGACAATTGCGGGAAGAAAGTAGAGCAAATCCTGAAGGACTTTGACCGGGATTATTGGATGGATGCGAAAGAAGCCGTCGAATACGGTATCGTTGATCAAATCTACGAACAGATTTAACATAATATACTGATTATCAATATATTATTATCTAATTTATGAAAGTGATGGTCCCGAATTCGTTCGGGACTGTTTTTTCCCACATACTGGGAGAATTGAATAAGTTGGGTAACTTTGTAATATGGCAAAAAATACCTTGCATTGCTCTTTTTGCGGCAGGAACCGGGATGAGGTGAAGATTCTGATCGCCGGGCAGGAAGGGCACATCTGCGAGAATTGTGTCGAGCATGCGCAGGAGATTATCCAGCAGGAGTTGATGATCCGGGAGGATTCCGCGGGAAGCAGTTCCTTTAAATTGACGGTAAAAAAACCGGTGGAGATCAAACGTATCCTGGACGAATATGTAATCGGGCAGGATGATGCGAAGAAGGTTTTGTCGGTGGCTGTTTACAATCATTACAAACGCCTGCAACAGAAGGTCGTCGAAAACGAAGTCGAGATAGAGAAGAGCAACATCATCATGGTCGGCGAAACCGGGACGGGCAAGACCCTCCTGGCAAAGACGATTGCCAGATTGCTGAATGTTCCCTTTGCCATCGTCGATGCTACCGTCTTTACCGAAGCCGGTTATGTCGGTGAGGACGTGGAAAGCATCCTGACCCGGCTACTGCAGGTCTGCAATTACGATGTACCGGCAGCCGAAAGAGGAATTGTTTATATCGACGAGATTGATAAGATCGCCCGGAAAGGCGATAATCCTTCGATTACCCGTGATGTCAGCGGGGAAGGTGTCCAGCAGGGATTATTAAAGCTGTTGGAAGGAACCGATGTGCTGGTGCCGCCACAAGGTGGCCGGAAACATCCGGAGCAAAAGCTCATCAAGGTCAATACCCAGAACATCCTCTTCATTTGCGGCGGCGCCTTCGACGGTGTTGACAAGATCATCGCCCGCCGGATCAATACCAATGCCATCGGTTTTAACGTCAACAAGGAGCAGCAGGAGGCGGCCAAGAAAAACCTGTTGCAATACGTGAATGCCCCGGACCTCAAGTCTTTCGGCCTGATCCCGGAATTGCTGGGACGGCTGCCGGTCGTGACCCACCTCGATCCGCTGGACAAGACGACACTACGTTCCATCCTGACCGAGCCGAAGAACTCGCTGATCCGTCAATACAAAAAGCTGTTTGAATTGGAAGGCATCCAGCTGACCATGGATGAGGAGGTACTGGATTTCATGGTGGATAAGGCGGTCGAATACAAGCTTGGCGCCCGTGGACTCCGGAGCATTTGTGAAAGCATTCTGACCGATGCCATGTTCGAGCTCCCCTCTGCAAAAGAAGATAAGTTCCATCTCGACCTCGAATATGCGCAAAAGAAATTTGACAAGAGTAAAATGAATTTGCTCAAAGTAGCCTAAACGTTATGAAGGAACTCTTAGACCAGCTCAAGGCGCAGGGGTTAACCGAAGAGCAGGCCTGCAAAGCCATCGAAGTCATCAAGAATTTCACCAAGGAAAAATTCCCGTTTTTCGCCGGAGCCGTCGATAAGCTATTCGACAAATATGGGTCGGACGCGGCTGGAAAAGATGAAGATTTTATGCCTTAACCCTTTAGTACCTCAACCCTTTAGTACCTCCCGGGCGATGACGATCTTCTGGATCTCGCTCGTCCCCTCGCCAATCGTACAAAGCTTACTGTCCCGGTAATATTTCTCCACGGGAAAATCTTTCGTATAGCCATAGCCGCCAAAGATCTGCACCGCTTCCGTAGCCGTTCGGACAGCGACTTCGCTGGCATAATACTTGGCCATCGCGGCCTGTTTTGTCATGGGTAAGTGCTTATTCTTAAGGTCTGCCGCCTGAAAGGTCAGCAGCTCGGCCGCCGAGATCTCGGTGGCCATATCGGCCAGCTTAAAGGAAATCCCCTGGAAATTGGCGATGGGCTGGTCGAACTGATGACGTTCCTTGGCGTATTGAAGCGCGGCGTCCAGGGCGCCTTTAGCGATTCCCAGGGAAAGCGCGGCGATCGAGATCCGGCCCCCATCCAGCACGGAAAGAGCCTGACGAAACCCATCCCCGATCTCTCCGAGTTGATTGGCGCCTGGAATCCGGCATTGGTCGAAGATCATTTCCGCCGTTTCGCTGGCGCGCATACCCAGCTTATTTTCTTTTTTTCCGCCGCTGAAGCCGGGCGTCCCCCTTTCGACGACAAAGGCAGTGGCGTTATTACGCGCCCGAGGTTCCCCGGTCCTGGCGATCACAACCGCGATATCGCCACTGATCCCATGCGTGATCCAGTTCTTGGTGCCGTTGAGGACCCAATCGTCTCCTGCCTTGACGGCTGTACAACGCATATTGCCGGCATCGCTGCCGGTTCCGGCCTCGGTCAGCCCCCAGGCGCCAAGCGCCTCCCCGGAAGCAAGCGCAGGCAGATACTTTTGTTTCTGCTCTTCCGAGCCCCAGGCCAGGATATGACCTGTACAAAGCGAATTGTGAGCAGCCAGGCTGAGCCCGATACCACCGCATACCCTGGCAATCTCTATGATGATCGTGACATATTCATTATAGGAGAGACCCGATCCGCCATAGGATTCGGGAACCACTACGCCCATCATGCCCAACCGGCCGAGCTCCCTGAACAGCTCGTGGGGAAACTCCTGCTTTTCATCCCATTCCATGACGTGCGGCCGGATCGACTGGTTAGCGAAATCGCGGGCCGTGCGGCCTACCTGCTGGGTGAGTTCTTCTGTTGAAAAATCCATGGTTAGATTTAATATGTACGACCGACGAATAAAAGAACCAGGCAACAACCGGGAGGCTATTGCCTGGTAACACTTGGCAAACAATCATTATCTAAACGTTACACCGAACGTTTATCTATATAAAAATAAGCCTTTTTTTTCAGATGAACTAACGATTGTTAGTCTGAACCCAAAAAAAGCCGATCCTGCTTTGGCAGGACCGGCCGACTTGTTGGAGTATGGATTAAGATCAATAATATCGGTAGTACCGGGGTCTTGGCCGCCGGTATACGGTCTTGGGCTGCGGAAGCACCCGCCCGAGGCCAATGATCAGGCCGCCGCCCAGGGTAAACTGATAGGTGGATTGATTGGGATTGATCCCGGCACCATAATAGTTGTTATAATAGTACGCTCCCCCAGCCGCCCCGACAGGCGACAGGAACTGCGCTTTCAATTGAATACCCACCCGGGGAGAAATATAAATGTTTGTTCCCAGCTGAAATCCTGCAGCGAAATAGCTGGTGGTTTGATAACCGGACAGGGCCCCCGGGGTCATGATGTCCGCCCCCAGCAGCAGACCCAGGAAGGGCCTGACTGTCGAATTGGGGATACTCCCCGAGAATACCGGACCGGCCATAATAAAATCCTGGCCAAGGTGGCCGCCGCTGAGCTGGGTACCCTCGTTATAGCCGTAACTGTAGATGCCGGAACTCGACGAAACATGATTATAAAGCACTTCGATCCCGGCGTTTCGGTTGATATTGAAATTGATCGCACCGCCGACATTCAGACCGCCGGCAATCCGGCCATAAATGTTGGAGTAGTAAAAGTCATTCCGCGCAGGAAAGGCATAGCCGACCTGGGGAATCAGTTCCACTGACGTTTGAGCGAGGGTGCGGCCCGTCGATAACAGAACAAGAACAACAGACGCGACAATTCCTATTTTTCTCATACGAAGGATTTATATTAATAGACATAAAATCCTGCCAAAAGTTTAACGCGCGGGAGCCCTTGGATGAGTTTAACGAATGTTAATCAATTGCTAAAGGAGGGCGCATTCCGGCGGAGGGCATTCCGGCGGAGGGCATTCGGGCGGGGCGCATTCCGGCGGGCACATTCGGGTGGGGGCACATTCGGGTGGGGGCCAAATTCCGGCACGATCATATTTCCAGCACGAGCCCGTCATAGGCGAGATGCCGGCCTTCCGGAAGGGTAGGCTCGACCGCCGAATGCTTACCCAGTTGGTGGCTGATATGGGTGAACCATGCTTCGGGGACGGCGAGCTCCTCCACCTCGGCAATCGCTTCCAACAGGGAAAAATGCGAGAGATGTTTCTCATGCCGCAGCGCATTGAGGACGATCTGCCGGCTGCCCCTGATCTTCTCTTTCTCACCCTCATCGATCCGGTTGGCGTCGGTTATATAAGTAAAGTCCCCGATCCGAAAACCGAGCACGGGCATCTTCATGTGCCAGACATGGATCGGGGTCAACGTGATATCACCGATCGTGAACGGTTCCCTGTCGATGTTATGCAGTTCAAGCTCCGGGATTCCCGGGTACCGGACATCGGCAAACGCATAGGGAAATTCACGGACGATCGATTCCTGGGTCATGGCGTTGGCGTATAGGGGCATAGCCCGACGCTGAAAAAAGTTGTAGGCCCTGACATCGTCCAGACCAGCCAGATGATCTTTATGCGGATGGGTATAGACAACCGCGTCGAGCCGGCGGATGCCCGCTCGGAGCATCTGGTAACGGAAATCAGGAGTGGTGTCGATCACGACGGTCGTGGAAGGTGACTGTACAAGGATGCTCGAACGAAGACGTTTATCTTTAGGATCGGTAGAGGCGCATACCTCGCAGGGACAAGCTACCATGGGAACACCCGTGCTGGTACCGGTGCCCAGAAAGGTAATTTTGATTGGCGGATGGCTCACGGAGCAAAGGTAGGGAATAAGGCTGGCTGAGTCACGGTATAAGGCTGGCAGCGACCACTTCTTCGTATATGCGGCGGGCTTCGGGAGGGAGTAATGCCGGAGTGATCTTCAGTTGGGGTATGATGTCGATCAGCGTGCTGATCCGGCCCTCCAGGGGCAGGAATTTATTCAGGACCACCACCTTTCGTTGCTCCAGAATACAATAACCGCTCTGAAAGTTTCCCCGTTCATAGCGGACGATATATCCGGCTTCGTCCAGGATCTTCTCGATCTTCTCGAGTGTGGTTTGTGTATACCTCATCCTTGTAAAGTTAAGATATAACTACGGGCCAGGGATATCGGGGGTTTCGAAATTATCCACAGGACATTAACCTTTACTGCTCATCCGGACGATGGGGATGATCATTTCCTCCAGGCTGACGCCGCCATGCTGGAAGGTATTGCGGTAATAATTGACGTAATAGTTATAGTTATTCGGGTAACACAGGAACCCGTCGCCCTTTGCAAAAATAAACGAAGAGTTTACCGTCGGGACCGGCAGGCCGGCTTCCTTGGGGTCACGGAAAGCCAGCACGTCCTTTGGCTCATAATTGAGGTTCCGGCCATGTTTGTACCTAAGGTTGGCGGTGGTTTGCTTATCCCCGATCACCCGGTACGGGCTTTTGACGCGGACACTGCCGTGATCTGTCGCCAGGATGAGATTGATCTTCTTGTCCGCGACCTTTTTCAGCGCCTGGTGCAGCGGTGAATGTTCGAACCAGCTGGTGGTAATACTGCGATAGCTGATCTCATCGCCCGCCAACTCCTTCAGCACCTCCATTTCTGTCCGCGCATGACTGAGCATATCCACGAAATTATACACGATGATGTTCAGATCGTTGTTCAAAAGATTATGGATATTGTTGACAAGGTCCTGACCCGCCTGGTAGTTGACCACTTTGGTATAGGAGAATTTCAGGTGATCTTTCTTTAGCCGTTTAAGCTGCGCCCGGAACAGCTCTTCCTCATGAAGGTTCTTTCCGCCTTCTTCCTCGTCATTCTTCCACAGCGACGGGAATTGCTTCTCGATCTCCAGCGGCATCAACCCCGCAAAAATCGCGTTCCGGCTATACTGCGTCGCAGTCGGCAGGATACTGTAAAAACTATCCTCCTCCAGGATGCGGAAGCTTTCAGCGAATATAGGCTGTATGGCCTTCCACTGGTCGACCCGGAGATTGTCCAGCAGGATGAAGAAGGTAGAAGTTCCCTTCTCTACATGCGGCAGCACTTTGAATTGAAACAGCGAATGAGACATGATCGGGCTTTCCGTGGCCCGGGGTTTTATCCAGCTGGCATAGTTCCTTGAGATGAACTTGAAGAATTCCGTATTCGCTTCCTGTTTCTGCGTCTGCAGGACCTCCCGCATCTCGGGGCTGTCCGACTTCTCCATTTCCAGCTCCCAATAGACCAGCTTTTTGTAGATGTCCATCCATTCATTGTAATCGGGGTTGCTGTTGAGCGCCATAAAGAGGTTCCGGAACTGCTGCTGATAGGCGGTCGTCGTGTATTCGGATACCAGCCGTTTGTTGTCGATGATCTTCTTTAGGCTAAGCAGGACCTGGTTGGGGTTGACGGGTTTGATCAGGTAGTCGGTGATCTGGCTTCCGATGGCCTCATCCATGAGATTCTCCGTCTCGTTCTTAGTGATCAGTACAATGGGAGTCTGCTGGTTGTTCTCTTTGATCTTGGCCAGGGTTTCCAGTCCGGTGATACCCGGCATCGTTTCGTCCAGCAGGACAACGTCGATCGGGTTTTCCTTTACATAATCGATGGCGTCAAAACCATTGGTTAATGCCTTTACTTCATACCCTTTATTTTCCAGGAAAAGGATCTGCGATTGGAGACTTTCAATTTCATCGTCGACCCAGAGTATTTTACCTAATGACATATGCCACAAACTACAAACTCCCGGCCAATATTGCCAGGTCCGGAAGCTTGTTTACACCCGATTTAACATATCGGGCAGGAACGGGGAAATCAAATTTTGCACGGGCAAATCCGCGCGGGATTGGGTAAATTTGCGCCGGAATGGGAAATTTATCACGTAAGATCACCAATAGTTCACGTAAGATCATCAACGATCCCGTCTATGGTTTTATCACGCTGGACCACGACCTCCTGCTGGACATCGTTGCTCACCCCTGGTACCAGCGACTTCGGCGTATCCAGCAAATGGCATTCGCGCACCTCGTCTATCCCGGCGCGATGCATAGCCGCCTGCATCATTCGCTTGGGGCGTTTCACCTGATGTGCAGTGCAGTGGCCGAGCTAAAGGCGAAAGGGGTGGAGATCGACAAGGAAGAGGAACTGGGTGTAAAGACAGCGATCCTGCTGCACGATATCGGGCACGGTCCTTATTCCCATGCCCTGGAGAATATCCTGATCCCGGGCGTCCGTCACGAGCAGCTTTCGCTGGCCATTATGCGGACGTTAGACTCGGACTTCAACGGCCGGCTGGAAACCGCAATTCGCATCTTTACGAACGAGTACCCCAAGTCTTACCTTCACTCCCTGGTATCCGGCCAGCTCGACATGGACCGGATGGATTACCTGACCCGCGACAGCTTCTTCACCGGTGTCTCGGAAGGCGTGATCGGTTATGACCGTATCCTGAAGATGTTGACGGTACACGAAGGCAAGCTCATGGTCGAAGAAAAAGCGATCTATTCGATCGAAAAATTTCTCGTTTCCCGCCGGCTGATGTACTGGCAGGTCTATCTGCACAAGACGGTGCTTAGCGCCGAAAAAATGCTGGTTGGGATCCTCCAGCGGGCCAGAGAGCTGGCGCTGAAAGGTGAGCTTTCCCGGGCCGGTGAGCCGTCGAGCTCACTCTCTCCGGTGCTCGATCATTTTTTGCAGCTGGACGGAGCGGAAGTAAATCTGGATCAATTCTGTCTGCTGGATGATTTCGACGTGATGAGCGCAGTAAAACAATGGATGGCCCACCGGGACAAAGTGCTCTCGACCCTCTCCAGGTGCCTGATCAACCGGCAACTGTTAAAAGTCAGGTTTCAGGCAACTCCCTACAATGAAAATTACGTCGAAGACCTGAGATCGGGCGTCAGCCGGGCGCTCTCGATCGGAGCATCGGAAGCCCGGTATTTCGTCTTTACCGGAGAGGCGACCAATACGACCTATAACCCGGTGGATGAGAAGATCAATATCTTGTTCAAAAACGGATCGGTCAGGGACATTTCCCAGGTCGACAATGCCCTCATCCAGCAAACCTTGTCGAGCCCCGTAAAAAAATTTTACCTTTGTGCTTACGAAACGTAATTACCAACTATGCAATTTTCAGCCGCGCAGATAGCCCTGTTGATCAACGGTAAGATCGAAGGCGATCCAAATGCCGCCGTGGAGGCCTTTGGCAAGATCGAAGAAGCTGTCTCAGGGCAGTTGTCTTTTCTGGCCAATCCGAAATACGAAGAGTATCTCTATACGACCGGCGCCTCGGTGATCATCGTCAATGAAACGCTGGAACTGAAGCAGCCGGTGGCCGCAACCCTGATCCGGGTCTCCGACGCTTATTCCGCCTTTGCCAGTTTGCTGACGAAGTACCAGGAGATTGAAGCACAGCAGCTGACCGGCATCCAGGAACCGTCCTATATTTCCAAATCGGTCAAATTGGGCGATAAGATCTTTATCGGCGCATTTGCCTATCTCGGTGAGGGTGTCGTCATCGGCAACCACGTTAAGATCCACCCGCAGGTCTACCTGGGCAATAATGTCCGGATCGGCGACAATACCGTGCTCCATCCCGGAGTAAAGGTTTATCACGGCTGCGTGATCGGTGCGGGTGTGACGATCCATGCGGGCTCGGTGATCGGCGGGGACGGTTTTGGCTTTGCACCAATGCCGGACGGCACCTTTAAGAAGATTCCCCAGATCGGTAATGTATTGATTGAGGATGGAGTGGAGATCGGCGCCAATGTGACCATCGACCGGGCGACGATCGGGTCGACCCTTATCCACAAAGGCGCCAAGCTGGACAACCTGATCCAGATCGCGCACAACGTCGAAATCGGGAACGATACGGTAATCGCCGCGCAAGCGGGGGTCAGTGGCAGCACAAAGGTCGGTAATGGGGTGATGATCGGCGGCCAGGCGGGAATAGTTGGACATCTCCAGATAGCCGACGGAGCCCGGATCAATGCACAAAGCGGGGTCTCCAAATCCATCAAGACAAGAGGGAGCGCGGTAACAGGCAGCCCGGCCTACGATTACACCAGCGCCCTTCGCAGCCAGGTAATCAGCAAGAATCTGCCGGAGCTGAAGCAGAAGCTTAAGGAGCTGGAAGATCAGATCAAGCAGCTGCTGGCGGAGAAGGTCTAGTCTACACGCCGCGCCGTGCGCGGAGACAATTATCGCAGACCCCGCAGTCCCCCGCGTCCTTATCGCCGAAATATGCGGCCAGGTATCGGCTCCGGCACTCATCCGCAAGTGCGAGATAACGAACCATCGCGCGGACGCGATCCGCATACGCCTCCTTCCTTTCCCTGTATTTTACCGGATCGATATATAGGTCTTCCGCCGCTGGCCGGTCCCGGAAAAAATAGAGCTGCGGAGTTTCTTTCGGTGGCGCATACTCGATCACCCGGTACGCCGCCAGCTGCGCCAGCTCCCCCGCCAGTTTTTGCGGGGTTGCCCGGATAGCATGGGCCAGCTGACGCTCCCGGATAAAAACGGGCTGATCGAAGATCCCCTCGTAACCGCGAAGAAGGGCGTGGATCAAGGACTGCAGGGCGGGATGATCCGCTTCAAATTCATAGAGCGCTTCCTTACCGGTGATGAATTGTACCCGGGCGGGTATCGATACCTGCTGCTGAAAGCTTAGCACGCCTTCGTGCTCCAGCAGCCGAAGAACGTCGGTGACCGCGGAAATTTCACCTCCGAACCGCCGGCAAAAATCCATCAGATCGAAATCATAATATTGCCCCTCTCCGCTGCCGGAAGGCAGCTGCAGATAGTTCATCACCTGCTGATAGACTTCCCGGATCGCTGTTACCGGCGGATATCGGACGTCGGGGAGGCTCTCCAGCCGGTCCGCATCGCCGGCTGTGATGAGCAGCACCGCATACGCCTTCTCGCCATCCCGGCCCGCCCGTCCGGATTCCTGGTAGTAGCTTTCGATCGATTCGGGGACATCGGCATGGATGACGGTCCGTACCGCCGGTTTGTCGATGCCCATTCCAAATGCATTGGTGCTAACAATGACCCTTACCCGATCCTTTAGCCAGTTCTCCTGCCGCTCGTCCCTTTCCTCCCGGGTTAGTCCGGCATGATACGCGGCCGCGGGTATCCCTTGCCGGGTCAGCCATTCGCTGATCTCCCGGGTCGCGCGCCGGGTCTTGCAATAAACGATTCCGCTTCCTTGCACCTTTTCCAGGATCCGGGTGATCTTGCTGATCTTGTCAGCTTCCCGGAACAGGCTGTAGGAGAGATTAGGACGGGTAAAGGGCTGCCGAAAGACAGCCGGCTCCTTTAGTTCCAGCCGGACGGCGATATCGGTCATCACCGCCGGAGTGGCGGAGGCGGTAAGCGCCAGCAGCGGCACGTGGGGCAAGGCGGCGCGCAGGGCGGCAATACGAAGATAGGAAGGCCGGAAATCATATCCCCATTGCGAAATACAATGTGCTTCGTCCACGGCGATCAGGCGGACATCCAGTGAAGGGAGCCACTCCGAGAAAAGCTCCGTCTCCAGCCGCTCGGGAGAGACATAGAGGAATTTGCAATTGCTGCCCGCGGCGGTTTGCAGAGTAGCCGCCAGCTCGCGGCGGTTCAACCCCGTGTGGAGGAAGAGCGCGGTGATATTCTTCCGGCGCAAACTGTCGACCTGGTCTTTCATTAGCGCGATGAGCGGACTGACCACGAGGCAAAGACCGGGTTGGGCAAGCGCGGGTATCTGGAAGCAGAGCGATTTGCCGCTGCCGGTAGGCAGGAGGGCAAGGGTATCCCTCCCTGCCAGCACCGATTGAATAATCTCTTCCTGCTGCGGCCGGAACCCGGTATAGCGCCAATGCTGTCGAAGGAGCGAGAGGAGGGATTCCCGGGAAGGGCGGGGGTTATCGGTCGGCATGATCGGGTTGGGAAATTTTTTTCGTGTAAAGCAGCAGCGAATTAGCCGCCAGGACCACATCGCTGAACCCCATGGCCAGCGCGGCAACTGCAGGGACCAGTCCGCCAAATGCGGCAACCGGAATAGCGATGACATTGTACGCAAAGGCCCAGAAGAGGTTGGTGCGGATCGTCTCAAAAGTATAGCGCCCCAGCTCCAGCGCCGCGGGGAGCCGGCGCAGGCCATGACCCATCAGCACGACGTCCGCCGTCTGCATCGCCAGATGGGAGGAGTCGCTCATCGAAATGCCGATCGACGCGCCCGCCAGGGCGGGCGCGTCGTTGATCCCGTCCCCGACCATCGCGGCGGGCATCCGCGCGTTGAGGACAGCAACTTGCTGAAGTTTTTGCTCGGGAGTCTGCTCGGCCAGCACTTCGGAGATCCCAAGTTCCCGCGCAAGAGCGAGACAAGTATCCAGGCGGTCGCCGCTCAGAAGGACAGTGTGGATTTTTTTGTGATGCAACCAGCGGACGACCGAAGCGGATTCCGGCCGGACCGTATCCCGAACATCGATCCAGCCAAGCAGCTGATCATTGCAAACGATATATACATTGTGCGTGGAATCGGGGGTTAGCTCAGCGGCCACCTTGTACGATCCGGCCCAATAAACATCCCCTTCGTGGGTCTCGCCCCGCATCCCAAGCCCTTTGACCTCCTCCACTTTCACCCATCGAATTCCACTCCTGTCCTTCCATTCACGCGTAATACTCCGCGCGATCGGGTGAGTGGAATATTTCTCCAGCGAAAAGGCGATCTGCCGGAACGCCTCGGGACTCCGCGAAATGGATCGCCAGTCGTGGATGGAGAACTCGCCGGTTGTCAGCGTGCCGGTCTTGTCAAAGATGACCTGCCGGATGTGGCGGAATGCTTCCAGGTGACGGGCGTTCCGGATAAGGACCCCTTTGCGGGCCGCACGGCCGAGCCCCACGGCTATGGCTGCGGGTGTAGCGAGTCCCATCGCGCAGGGGCAGGCGATGACGAGCACGGCGATGCTGCGGATCAGCGCGGGAGCTGTCGCATGGAAATAGAAATAATTCCCCAGGAAGGTGATTGCGGCAAGGAGAAGTACGACGGGTACGAAGACCGCACTGATCCGGTCGGCGAGCTGCTGCAGCGGCGGTTTCTCGGCCTGCGCCCGCTGGACAAGCCGGACAATGCCGGCGAGCACGGACTCACCGGCTGAGGCGGTCACCTGTGCCTTGACCGCGCCGGAGACGAGCAGACTGCCGCCGATCAGGGTGTCTTTGGCTGCCTTGTCCGCCGGCAGGCTTTCCCCCGTCAGGATCGACTCATCGACCCCCCCTTCGCCCCACAGGATCTTGCAATCCGCCGGCACGGTCTCGCCTGAACGGATGAGGATGAGATCGCCGCTCCTCAGCCGGGTGTTCTCTACCGGAAAGAGGATTTCCTGGTGCTGGTCGTCAAAGGCGATCATATTGGCCATCGTCTTCTGGGAGACAGCCAGCTTTTTCAGGGATCGCTGCGTGGCCTGAGTGGAGGCGTCCTCCAAATAGTATCCAAACAGTACAATCGTAATGATCGAAGCGGCCGTCTCATAGAACTGATAGGCCGGGCCAAGCTGAAGGACGGTTCCAGCCAGGCTGTAGCCGAAGGCAGCGGTGGCGCCCAGCGCAATCAGGACATTCATATTCGGCGAACCGTTCCGCACGCTCATGATCGCACTCCGCCCAAAAAAGTACATGCCCATCATATATACGGGCAGACAAATCAACATTTGTATCCAGGGATGCATCAGGGCGTGAAGACCGGACAACCCCGGCGCCATCGGCAACACCAGCGCCAGCGTAAAAGGCAGGCAGAAAAGAAAATATCGCAGATGCTTGTTGATCGGCCGCAAATTGATCGGCCCCTTCCCGGTCTGGGCACTCTCTTCCGCCTTTACGACCGTATAGCCAAGTTTGTTGATCCCTTCCTGAAGTTTAAGCCGGTCCAGGTCCCCCCCGATCTCGAAACTGACGTCTCCGCTGGCCAGGCTAACCCTTACGTTCTCCCCGCCTTTTTTTTCCAGGAATTTACTGATGGTCAGGGCGCAAGTCGAGCAGCTCATTCCTTCCACTTTCCAATTGATCGTTTCCATATCAACTACAAAGGTACCTATCTTTACGGCATGGAGATCTGCTTTCATCTGCAGGAGATCGAGACGGCTGCCCGGGATTTCTGGCGGCAGTTCCCCACAGGAGAAGTCTTTGCTTTTCATGGCGGGATGGGAGCGGGCAAGACCACGTTTATTCACGCGTTATGCAATTTGAAGGGGGTAACAGACACGGTCGGAAGCCCGACCTTCTCGATAATCAATGAGTACCAATACCCCGGCGGGAAGATCTATCATATTGATCTGTACCGGCTGAGGGATGAAGAGGAGGCGCTGCGGGCCGGGGTAGAAGACGTGTTGTACAGCGGTGAACTATGCCTCGTGGAGTGGCCGGACCGGGCGCCGGGGATCTTTCCCCCGGGGACGATCGACCTGGGGATCCGCGTAATCGACCGCGATATTCGGGAAATTATTGTAATTTAAAGGCCCATGTCGCAGCAAAAGCCAGTTATCAGCACCTCTTTCAGTTACGAAACCTTAGAAGAAACCCTGGACGTCAAGCCCAAGGGCGTTCCATTGCATATCGGGATCCCGAAAGAGACGGCTTTTCAGGAAAACCGGATCGCCCTGACGCCGGATGCCGTGGGCGTGCTGGTCAGCAATGGGCACAAGGTCGTCATCGAACACAACGCCGGCGAAGCTTCGCATTACCGCGATAAAGACTATAGTGAGGCCGGAGCGCGGATCGTCCATGACAAATCGGAAGTACTGAAGGCGCCGATCCTGGTCAAGAGCGCCCCCGTCATCGACGAAGACATCCCGTTGCTGCACTTGAACCAGATCGTTATTTCGCCGATCCACCTTTCCGCCATGAAGGCCGAACTGCTTCAAAAAATGATGGAGAAGAAGATCACCGGGATCTCCTTCGAAAACCTGAAGGACGACAGCGGCACCTATCCGATCGTTCGGAGCATGAGCGAGATCGCGGGAAGCGCGGTGATGTTGATCGCCGGCCAGTACCTGAGTTCGTCCAATCATGGAAAGGGCGTGCTGCTGGGAGGGATCTCCGGGATCCCGCCGACAAAAGTCATCATCCTCGGAGCCGGAATTGTCGGTGAGTTCGCCGCTCGTGCGGCCCTGGCGCTAGGCGCCAGCGTCAAGGTCTTCGATAACAGCGTATACCGGCTAAAACGGCTCCAAAACAATATCGGTCAGCGCATGTGGACCTCCGTCATGGAACCCCGCATCCTCGCCAAGCAGATCAAGACCTGTGAGATTGCGGTCGGCGCCCTTTCATCCCAGAGCGGGCGGACGCCGGTGGTGGTCACCGAAGAGATGGTCAGCAATATGCGGCCGGGCAGCGTGATCATCGATGTCAGCATTGATCGGGGCGGCTGTTTCGAGACCTCCGAGATCACGACGCATGAACATCCTGTTTTTCAAAAATATGGCGTCATCCACTACTGTGTTCCAAATATCCCTTCGGGATTCGCGCGGACGGCATCGCATGCCATCAGTAATGTTTTGATGCCTCTATTGTTGGAAGCCGGGGAAGAAGGCGGTTTCGAGAATCTCGTCTGGCACAAGATCCACCTGCGCAGCGGGATTTATCTGTTCAAAGGCGCGCTGACCAATTTCCATCTCAGCCAGCGCTTCGATCTGAAGTATACCGATCTCAATCTGCTGATTGCCTCACAGCGATAATTTCTGAATTAGAAACCGGTTGCTCCAAAGCCTTGACCCGCTGGTGAATTTGGAAAATAGAGCTGCAAGGCGCTTTTGATTTCAGGGACATTTCGGTAGTCCTGATCTGGTATGACGATCCGTTTGGCTTGCTTTCTGTGGATAATGATAGAACTCGAACGGCCGTCATCAGCGGACCATTTTTTGCGGCCCGACAGTTCAATGGTGCTGATTTCTTCCTTCAGAACCGTAACGCGGAAGAACAAGTGTTTTATAACGATTCGGTCTGACCACACGTGCAGCGTACAAGCGTTGATTAACTGAAAAGTGAGCGATAGCAACCCAACTGCCGCAAATACAGAACAAATAACCCTTGGGGTATAGCTAACTCCGTGCTTGATCACTGTCATTTCAGAAAGGTGGGTCAAACCATAAAGTCCAACGGTAAGAATGCTTGCGACAACAAAGTCGCCGAAATAAAACCGAAAACTAAATTTACTGCTGACCATGGAGCAGGGGTCCTTTGTACTCCATAATATTAAGAATTTTCTCGCAGAAGTCATATTCCTGCGGATCGTTCGAGCTGACGATGACCAGGCGCCCGGCGCCATATTTCCGCACCAGCCGCTGATAAAGCGCGATCCCTTCGGCGTCCAGGTTGGTGCACGGCTCGTCTAATAAAATGACGGAGGTATCCGAGAAAAGCGCCTGAGCAAGCTTAAGCCGTTGCTTCATCCCGGAAGAAAAGAACCGGATCTGCTTTTGCTCTGTATTGACCAATCCGACGGCTTCGAGTATCGCGGAAATGCCAATAGAGGGCAAAAATGGCTTAAAAGAGGAATGGAAGTTCAGGAACTCATAGGCAGTCATCTCCTCGACAAGATCAAGATAGGGCGCAGAGAGGGAGAGGTAACGATAGGCCTGATCGGGTGGGATATCGGATAAAGGGGACCCGCCCGACGCTCTGGACCCGCCCGGCGCCTCGGAATCGCCCGCATACCGGACCGTCCCTTCGCTGATCGCCATCGCGCCCGCGATTACCTGCAGAAGCGTCGACTTGCCGGAGCCGTTTGGCCCGGTGATCGCATAATGTTGTCGGGGGAGAAATTCGTACGCGAGATGACGAAAGATCCAGTCGCGGTTGAAGCGTTTGCCGGCATCAATCAGCGTAATCTTCATCAAAGCTGCTTTTGCTGTAGCGTTTAATGATGCCACGGCCGCTTTCCCGGATAAAGGCGATGATCTCGTCCCGTTCGTCACTGGCGGGAAACTCCTCTTCCAGGAACTCGAGGGCCTGACTGGTATTCATACCCTTATTGTAGATAACCCGGTATATATCGAGGATGTGATTGATCTTGTCAATGGTGAAGCCTCTGCGCTTCAGGCCGACAGAGTTGACCCCGGCATAGCTCAGGGGCAGCCGGGCTGCCTTGATATAGGGGGGGATATCCTTACCGACCAGCGAGCCGCCGCCGATAAAGACATGGGAACCAACCTTGACGAATTGATGGATCGCGCACATTCCGCCGAGAATGACCCAATCGCCCAGCACGACATGGCCGGCCACCTGTGAATTATTGCTCAGGATACAATTGTCGCCGATAATACAGTCATGCGCAATATGGCTATACGCCAGGATCATACAATTGTTGCCGACCCTGGTCGTCCATCGGTCGCGTGTTCCACGGTGTACAGTAACAAATTCCCGGATGGTCGTATTATCGCCAATCTCCACCGTAGTCTCTTCGCCGTCGAACTTAAGGTCCTGAGGATCAGCCGAGATAACCGCACCGGGGAAGATCCTGCAATTTCGGCCGATCCGGGCGCCTTCCATAATTGTAACATTGCTTCCGATCCAGGTTCCGGCTCCGATGTGAACATTTTTATGAATCATTGTGAAAGGGTCCACTTGTACATCTTGGGCGAGCCGGGCTTCCGGGTGGATGGACGTGAAGGAGTGGATCATTCGGCCGTTAATTGGTTGATTTTCAGTTTCTTGGATCATTATTAACTCTTCCTTGCGGATTGCTGATTTCTTCATAAAAAGTGCTGAGAATACCCAGAACCTCGCAAAAATAAACTTATTTACTACAATTTGCCCGTTTTTCCTTGTCTTAACTTCTCTTTACAAGTTGCGCCATCAGGTCCGCTTCGGTGGCAATTTTGTTCCCTACATAGACGGTTCCACGCATTTCGCAGATGCCGCGCCGGATGGGATTGAGAAGCTCCATTTTGAGGATCATCGTGTCACCGGGGACTACTTTGTGTTTGAATTTGCAGTTGTCGATCTTGAGAAAGTAGGTGTCATATTCACCGGCAGGCATGGCATTGATACAGAGAATCCCGCCCGTTTGGGCAAGGGCCTCGACCTGAAGAACACCGGGCATTACGGGGTTGTTGGGGAAATGGCCGACAAAGAAGGGCTCGTTGAACGTGACATTCTTGATCCCGACGATATGCCGGTCCGTTATTTCGATGATCTTATCGACCAGCAGGAAGGGGAAGCGATGTGGCAAGGTCTTCTCGATCTGTTGGGTGTTGAAGACCGGCGCCTGATTGGGGTCGTAGATCGGCGTATTCTTGAGGTGCTTGTTCTTCTTGATATATTGCTTGATGCGTCTGGCAAAGTCCACGTTTGTAGAATGGCCGGGGCGGTTGGCGATGATATGGCCTTTGATGGGATAGCCGATCAGCGCTAGGTCCCCGATCACATCCAACAGTTTGTGACGTGCGGGTTCATTGGGGAAGCGCAGCTCCAGGTTGTTGAGATACCCTTCGCTTTTGATCTCGATCTTGTCCCGTTTGAACGCTTTGGCCAGCCGTTCCATTTCTTCAGCAGTAACCGGTTTGTCGACGACGACGATCGCGTTGTTGATATCGCCGCCTTTGACGAGGTTGTGGTCGAGCAGCATTTCCAGCTCATGCAGGAAGCAGAACGTACGGCACGGCGAGATCTCCGCCTTGAAATCCCGCATCGTCTTCAGCCCCGCATGCTGGGTTCCAAGAACCGGACTGTTGAAGTCGATCAGCGTAGTCACTTTGTATTCCATCGAAGGCATGACGACCATCTCTACCCTTTTCTTTTCATCGTGGTGCGTGATATTGGCGTCGATACTGTACCAGGCCTTGGCGGCGTCCTGTTCCTGCACCCCCGCTTCCTCGATGATCTCTACGAAAGGTTGGGAGCTGCCGTCGATAATGGGGATCTCCGGGCCGTTGACCTCCACCAGGCAATTGTCGACGCCCATTCCCACCAGCGCTGCCAGGATGTGCTCGACGGTGCTGATCTTGGCGCCGTTATCTTCGAGCGTCGTACCGCGGGACGTGTCGGTTACCAGATCACAATCCGCCTTGATGACCGGCTGGCCCGGCAGGTCGACGCGCTGGAACTGAAAGCCGAATCCCGGATTGGCAGGTTTCAAGGTCATATCGACCTTGATGCCGGTGTGTAGTCCGGTCCCGGAAATGCTGGTCACAGAGCCCAAAGTGTGTTGTCTGTCTGGATTGAAATTTGCGTCCATTCGATTGACTTAATACTGCAATAGCCGACAAAGATAAGGGGAATTCGTATCTTCACGACACGGGGAATTTCAGGCTGATCCCGGCGAATTGGAGGAGACCTGCACGCCGGAATGGGTGGTTTAACAAAATATTAGTCGATTTTGAACTGCAATGGATTAATTTTAGTGACCATAAAATCATCAAAATAATTATGGAAGGAAAGAAACCGAAAATATTGTTGTGCGAAGACGACCCCAACCTGGGGATGGTATTGAAGAATTACCTGGAACTGAGTGATTTTGATGTGACCCTGGAACGCGACGGCCGGCTTGGGCTGGCGGCTTTCCAGCGCGAACGTTTCGATCTCTGTCTGCTGGACATCATGATGCCCCATATGGACGGCTTTACGCTGGCAGAAGAGATCCGGGATGTGGACCCGGATATCCCCCTGTTCTTCCTCAGCGCCAAAACCATGAAGGAAGACATCATCCAGGGCTACAAGCTGGGCGCGGATGACTATATCACCAAGCCCTTCGACAGCGAAGTGTTGCTGCTGAAGATAAAGGCGATCCTCAAGCGCAATGACGATATGAACAGGGAGTCGGACAATAAGGAATTCGACCTCGGTTCTTATCATTTCAATCCGAAACTGCGGGAGTTGAGTCACAAGGGCCAGACACAGACCTTGTCTCCGAAGGAAAATGAGCTGTTGAAAATGCTGGCCGAACACATGAATGATCTGCTGCCGCGGGAACAGGCGCTAAAAAAGATCTGGGGCAGTGATACGTATTTCAACGGACGCAGCATGGACGTATACATCGCGAAACTGCGCAAATACCTGAAAGATGACGATCATATCGAGATCGTAAATATACATGGTAACGGGTTCCGACTCGTGGTCCCGATCAGTGCGTAGATTTTATCAGAACAACTCTCCTTCTCTGCCCGGCTGTTTTTTACCGAGGTGCTCATAGGCCTTGGCGGTTGCTTCGCGGCCGCGGGGCGTGCGCATGAGGAAGCCTTCCTGGATGAGGAACGGCTCGTACACTTCTTCCAGCGTGCCGCTCTCTTCTCCAACGGCTGTTGATATCGTCGTGATGCCGACGGGGCCGCCTTTAAACTTCTCGATGATCGTTGCCAGGATGCGGTTGTCCATTTCATCCAACCCATGCTCATCGACATGAAGGGCCCGCAACGCATGCTGGGTAATACCCAGATCAACCACCCCGTTGCCGAGCACCTGGGCGAAATCCCGGACCCTGCGCAGCAATCCGTTGGCGATACGCGGGGTGCCCCTGCTGCGGCGGGCAATCTCGGCGGAAGCATCGGAGGTGATCCTGGTCTGAAGGATCCCCGCTGAACGGGCAATGATCTTCTGCAAGGTTTCAGCATTATAATATTCCAGTCTTGACTTGATCCCGAAACGAGACAGCAGTGGCGCGGTCAGCAACCCGCTGCGCGTGGTGGCGCCAATCAGCGTGAAGGGATGAATGGTCAGTTGGATGCTCCGCGCGCTCGGACCGCTGTCGATCATGATATCGATCCGGTAATCCTCCATGGCCGCATACAGATACTCCTCCACGACCGTACTTAACCGGTGGATCTCATCGATAAACAGCACGTCCCTGGGCTCGAGGTTGGTGAGCAGCCCCGCGAGATCGCCGGGTTTCTCGACGACGGGTCCCGATGTCTCTTTAATATTGACCCCCAGCTCATTGGCCACGATCCTCGATAAAGTAGTCTTTCCGAGGCCGGGCGGGCCGTGGAAAAGGACGTGATCCAGCGCCTCGCCTCTCATCTTCGCCGCCCGGATAAAGATCCGCAGGTTTTCGATCAGCTGCGGCTGCCCTGCGAAGTCATCAATGACGGCAGGGCGGACATTGTTCTCAAACTCTCTTTCCGCTGAGGTTAATTGATCCTTATCGCTGTTGAGATTGAGATTGGGCATAAGACAAAAATAACGAACTTACCGGTCGAAAAACAATTCTTCACCATATGCCCGCAACGGAAAGAAAAGTGGACCAACATTACCTGCAAAAATCCATGACCTATGAAGGGTACAAACAGCTGGTGGAAGACCTGCTGGCGGCAGGAAAAGCGACGGGACCCCAGCAGTCGGAAGCGATGACACATTATTCGCAGCTCAACGTGCAGCGGATGCATCGGGTGGAGATGACGATCCAGATCCTGCCGGAGGTTAAAGAGCAGCTGCTCCGCGTCAGCCGGCCGCAAACGTGGCTGGTTCTTTCGGAAGGATGGTGTGGGGATGCGTCACAAAGTCTGCCGGTGATGAAATCGCTGGCGGACCTCAACCCGAATATCCAATTGCGTGTCCTGCTGCGGGATGAGAATCCGGAGCTGATTGACCAGTACCTGACGAATGGGATCGCCCGGAGCATCCCCAGGCTGATCGCCCTGGACCCGGTGACCGGGACGGTACTATTCACCTGGGGCCCGCGGCCGGTGGCGCTCCAGGAATCCTTCTATGGCATGCGGTCCGAAGGTCTCCCCTATGACTTGATCAAAGAAGAACTACAGCGCTGGTACAATAAGGACAAGACAGTCACCATCCAGCGGGAACTGGCGGCGCTGGCGGCAGAAACATCAAAACTTTGAGCTCAGGGCTGACGCTGCCAAAGCACGTCGGCAAACCACTTCCTGGTGTCCAGGAAGGTGTGGATGGGCTTGAAGCCGGACTGGCCGGCCATCTGCGCCGTTTCTGCCAGCGTATACTTCTGGGAGATCTCCATATACAACGGCTCGTTCTCTCTGAACGGGAACGTGTTAACGCCGATATGTACGTCCTGCGCCTTCAGGCTGATCAGGTAGCTTTTGCAGGTACCGCTGCCGGGATCATAGACCGGATAATGCCCGAATTGCTCAGGATGGAAGTCGGCGCCCAGCTCGCGGTTGATCCGGTACAGCAGGTTGAGGTTGAATGCGCGGGTGATGCCCTGGTGGTCGTTGTACGCGTCGAGGATGGTCTTGGGATGCTTCTTCAGGTCGAACCCGATCAGCAGCAGGTCACCGGGCTGCATGCGGTCGTGCAGCTGGCGACAGAAGAAGGTTGCCTGCGGCATGGTCATATTGCCGATATTAGCGCCCATAAAAAGCACGATCTTCCGCCCTGAAGAGAAGGTGCCGACCTGCTCCATTTTCTCCATATACTCCCCGTTCAGACCGTGCAGCCTGAGCCCCGGAAGACTGACGGGGAGACGCTCGTCCAGCCAGCGGATCACATTGGAAGAAATATCAATAGGATAGTAGATGAACGGGACCCTTTCCTTCTGCAGCTCCTTTAGTAAATGCCAGGATTTGGTCGCATCGCCGGGGCCCAGTTCGATCAGATCGAATGAGTGGCCATGATCGCGGAAAAAATGCACCATGTCGGGTGACTGATGCTGGAGGATCTCCATCTCGCACCGGGTAGGATAATATTCAGGACAGGCCATGATCTGCTGGAAGAGCTTGTCTCCCGTTTCATCATAGAAATATTTCGACGAAAGGTATTTGTTCTCCGCCCTCAGGCCGCTGATGACCTCATCGTAGAAGGTGGAGGAAGCCTTATGGCCGTTCAGTTTGACGGGAATAGTCGATAACATAGGTCTAATTTAACAATTGATCGGAAGGAAGGTTCGGTCGGGTCAGATCAACGAGCAAGCCGTATGCCAGTAAACTGCCAGCGCAAAGGCGGATGGAAGAAATTCCGGTAAGTCGGCCGGCTATGCCCCGCCGGAGTCGCCACCGACGCGCCTCTCAGGACCATCTGGCTGACCATAAACTTTCCGTTATATTCTCCGATCGCCCCCGGGGCCTTTGCAAATCCGGGGTAAGGCAGATAGGCGCTCTCGGTCCACTCCCATCTTTTCCCCCACCGGATATGTCCGGACGCGGCTTCCCATTCCCACTCGGTGGGTAAGCGACACCCCTTCCAGGCCGCAAAAGCCGCCGCCTCATAATAGTTGATATGACTGACGGGCTGTTCCGGGTCGATCGGGCGGAGGCCCGCCATCGTATAGTACTGCCAGCGGCCATCGATCAAATGCCAGTAGAGCGGCGCGCCCGCCCCCTGGTTCTTCACCCAGTCCCAGCCTTCGGCGTGCCAGTAGCTAAAATTTTTGTACCCGCCCCCGCCGATAAACGCAAGGTATTCCCCATTGGTGACAAGGCTCGTGGAGAGCTGGAATTCATTCAGGTACACCTTATGCGGAGCCAACTCGTTATCAAAACAAAATCCGTCGCCCTTGTATCCGATCTCGTAGATCCCGGCGGGAATGGTCAGGTATCCGGGCTTCCCCGGATCGCGTTCCTCATCGATATCCCGGTCCGACCAGGCGGGGAAGAGCGGATTATGGCCCAGAATATACTTGATGTCGGTATAGAGAAGTTCCTGATGCTGCTGCTCATGGTTCAGACCCAGAATGATCAACTGTTCAAGGGCCGCGTCGGGCCCCGCGGCGATCAGCGCCGTCATTTTTTCGTCTACATATCGCCGGTAGGCGTACACCTCATCCACCGAAGGGCGGCTCAGGTTGCCCCTGTCGGTCCGGACGACACGCGCGCCGATGGTCTCATAATAGCTGTTGAACACATAGTTGTAGTCGGGGTTGCAGGGCTGGTACCCCGGCTGATGCGGGATGAGGATAAACGCTTCCCAGAACCACGTGATATGCCCCAGGTGCCATTTGGGCGGGCTGACGTCCACAACCGGCTGCACGACATAGTCCTCTTTTTGCAAGGGCTGGCAGATGGCTTCGCTGGCGGCTCGGACCGCCCGGTATTTGTCCAGCAGGTTCATAACTTATCTTTTTTAAGGTAATCGGCCAGGTCCGATATCGTATGTATTCCCAATTGCCGCGCCTCCGTCCGGCGCATCATCAGCGCATAGGCATTGTTAAAACCGATAGGGTCGAGCTACTCAAGGTCATAGAGCGAATTGAAACGTTGTTGAACATAGTCATAGACACTGTCCCGGTTGGCGGCAAGCCGTTCAGCGACACCGGGTGGTGGCCGCAGGATCGCCAGCAGCGCAGTGCCGGTATATTCGGGATAGAGGTCGATCTGGTCATTGACCAGCGCTTCAAAACATATTTGTGTGCCCCCAAGCCCGGTCTTGCTGTCCACTTCCAGGTCGGTATAGCCCCGGATCAGCTCGGCATACATGGCGAGGAGGATGTATTGCTCCGGGAATATTTTGGAGCCGAGGCGGACCTTGCCTTTGGTGCCGCCCCGCGGTGGGAGGTAGAGGCCGTGCGAAACCAGGAAAGCATGGGCGCATTGTTCGGGAGGTAGGTGCTGGTATTCGACCTGGTAGTTCAGCGCGGTCATCACCGAATCGTCGATCTGACCCGCCAGCTTGTTGAGCGCCGGCGCTAGTTCAGGGTACTGCTGCAGGACATTCCTGCGGACTACCGGTGCAGCATAGTAGGGCGGAAAGATATTTCGATCATCTTCAAGTATCGTCAGATCGTAAGCCTTTAACCGTCCATCCGTACTATAGCCGCTGATGACATCCAGCTTGCGGTTATAGATGGCTTTGTACATTACCGCATCGCTGATGACGACGGTGCGGATCTTCAGGCCGTATACCGACCGCAGACCGATATCACCGTCTTTCCTGCCCATGAATTCGGGCGTAAAACCGGCCAGCAGGCGACTGTTATCGCCAAGCGGCAGCACATAGAACGATGAAAGCAGCCCAATGACCAGCGGGAGGACACGGATCGCTGCCAAACGGCCCTTTGTTCCCACATGTTGCAGCCGGGAGAGCAGGAAGTCCAGTCCGATCGCCAGCAGCGCCGCGGGGATAGCCCCCGCCAGGATCATATTGGTATTGTTGAGGGCAATGCCGCCAAAAATAAATTCACCCAGACCCCCGGCGGCGATGTATGCGGCCAGCGTGCCCACACCTACATTGATGACGGTCGCGGTGCGGATTCCCGCCATGATCACCGGAAAGGCAAGGACCAGGTCTACCCTGAACAGGCGTTGCATACTGGTCATACCCATTGCCACCGCCGCTTCGCGGACGCCGGGATCAACCCCGTCGATCCCCGTATAGGTATTCCGGATGACCGGCAGCAAGGCATAAAGAAAAAGTGCGGTGATCGCCGGTAGCGGGCCAATGCCGAGCAGCGGGATCATAAAGCCCAGCAGCGCAATGCTGGGGATGGTTTGCAGAATGCCTGCGGTCCCAAGCACAATGCCGGCGGCCCGACGGTTCCTGGTGATATAGATGCCGAGCGGCAATCCGATCAGCACGGCGATCAGCAGCGATATAAAGGTCAGGCCGATATGCTGCACCGTTTGTTGCAGCAATTTGGCGGACTGCTGATGCATGAATTGCCAGAGGCTTTCGGATTGATCCATCAGTGGGGTGTTTTCCTGAAATGATCGAATGCCCGGATCAGGGCCGGGTAGTCGGCGGCGCCGATCCGCGAGGCTTCCAGCTGAAACCGCTGATCTTCGAAGAAATCGCGGGCATATTCGCCGCCAGGCTCGAAGAGCAGTTGATCCGGCGTTCCCTCCTGCACGATCAGACCTTTATCCATCAGCAGTATCCGGTCGGCCAGCTCGAATGCTTCCTGTACGTCGTGGGTAACGAAGACAATCGTTGTAGACCGCAGTTCGTCCAGTTCCTTAAAGTCTTTTCGGACGCTTGCCCGCGTTATGGGGTCCAGCGCGCCAAAAGGTTCATCCATCAGCAGCACCGGGGGAGCCGCGGCCAGCGCCCGGGCAATACCCACGCGCTGCTGCTGGCCGCCGCTCAGCTCATGGGGCCACGCATCGCGGTACTGATCCGGCGGCAGGCGCAGCTTTTCCATCAACTGGTCGGTTCGGGCGGCAATCTTCGACGCGTCCCAACCCAATAACCGCGGTACGATACCGATATTCTCCGCAATCGTATAGTGCGGGAAAAGTCCATTATTTTGAAAGACATATCCGATACCACGGCGCAATCGCTCGGGAGGTTGTTCCCTGATCCGGCGACCGGCGATCAGGATCTCGCCTGAATCTGGCTCGAGCAGGCGATTGATCATCTTAAGCAGCGTAGTCTTGCCGCAGCCGCTGGTTCCCAGCAAAACCACATTTTCACCCTCGCCGACGGAAAAGGAAATATTGTCGACGGCCTTGTGCGTGCCAAAAGTCTTGGTGATATTTTTTACCTCTATCATCTGATGGGGGGCCTGATGGTTAGCGCCGGGCGCGCGCCCAGACCTTTACAATTTAGCGAAAAGATTGTTCAACGATTCGGCGAAGGTAGGATGCGCATACATCCCATCCCGGACCCTGTCATAGGTGACCCCACCCGTCATGGCCATCTGGACGATGCTCATCAGCTCGCCGCCGCCGGAGATCAGCATAGCGGCACCAAGGATCTTCCGGTCGTCGGCATTCACGATCACCTTCAGCAGGCCGCGGGTCTCGCCGTTCTCATACGCCCTTGCAACATAGCTGGCCGGCATAGTCGCCACTTTGATATTCAAGCCTTTTGCCCGCGCTTCGGATTCGGTAAGCCCTACCCTTCCCAGTTCAGGGTCTGTAAAAAGACAATAAACAGGCACCCGGTCTTCGATGCTCAAGTCCGCTTTCTCTACCAGGTTCTTATAAACGATCAGATGATCATTCCAGGAGACATGGGTAAATTGGGGGCCGCCTTTGACATCTCCCAGTGCAAAGGTCCCGGGCACGTTGGTCTCAAGCTTGCCGTTCACGGCAATGTACCCATGCGGATCGAGATGGATCCCCGCGGCGGCGACGTTGAGGCTGGCCGTATCGGGCCTTCGCCCGGATGCAACCAGGACATGAGACGCGGTAATGGACGTCGTGGAGCCTTGTTTTTCAAGATCAAGTCGGATATCGCCCTCCCGCGCCATTGCGACGCCGCCCTCGACGCCGCCTTCTCTCGCGACACCGACGAGCTGCGTGCCGGTGAGGATCTGCACTCCATCCTCCTCGAGAATGCGCCGGATCTCTCCCGAAATATCTGCATCCTCCTTCGGCAGGAACCGGTCGTTTTGTTCGACAATGGTGACCTGGCTACCCAGCCGGCGATAGAGCTGGCCGAATTCCAGCGAAACATAGCCCCCGCCGATAATGGCCAAATGGGTGGGGACTTCGTGCAGGTCCAGGATGCTCGCGCTGGTCAGATAGGGGATATCGCCAAGCCCCGGGATCGGCGGAATAAAGGGATGTGCGCCCGAATTCAGGAAGATATAGTCTGCGGTCAATGTCTCGGATGACCCGTCCGCTTTCACGACGGCGATTTCCTTCGGCCCCGAAAAAGCCGCACTCCCGAAGATCAGGTCAAGACGTGGAGTGTTTAGCAGACTTTTGGTCGATCCTTCCCGGAATGTCAGCACAACGGAATTCTTCCGGCGCAGGAACGTTTCGATGTCGACGCCGGATGCTGTCGTCCGAATCCCGAATTCGGCGCTTCGTTTCACGAGGTAGGCTACCCGACCGGAGGCGATCATGGTCTTCGTAGGTGTGCAGCCGACATTGACACAGGTACCACCTACCCATTGCCGTTCGATGAGCGCCGTCTTCCAGCCGGCGGCGGCCAGCTTTCTTGCAAGCGGATTGGCGGCCTGTCCGGAGCCGACGAGAATGGCGTCATACTTTGTCATGCGTGTTCTAAAGGTAGGTATTTTGGAGGTACAGGCGGAGCCGTTCACCAGGCGGCGGGGAGTGAGTACTGGCGGAGCCGGAGGATCAGGTCCGGATCGGGGCAGTTCGCGAGCCATCGGTCCCGCTCGGAATAGCGGCAGACACCGGGAAAGTCGCCTTTCCAGCCCTGCATATCGGCGATCAGCTGGAAATGCAGATGCGGAGGCCAGTTGCCGTTCTCGAAGCGCATCCCGAACTCGGCGATGACTTCGCCCCGGTCGATCGTCTTCCCTTCATACAGGTTCTTCAGGGAATTGAGGCTAAGATGACCATACAAGGTATGAAACGCGATGCCCTCCAGCCGATGAGTGAGGATCAGCGTTGCCCCGTAATCGCTGTCATTGTTGTTGAAAGCGAAGCTATGGACGATCCCATCCAGCGGGGCCATCACTTTGGTTCCGGCCGGCCCCCAGATATCGACCCCGAGATGCAGGCGGCGGGGCTCTTCGCCCCCATCGAAATGGCTGCTGCGGGCGTATAGCGTGCGGTGCTCGCCATAGCCTCCAAAACCATAACGGGCCCCGTTTTCACGAAGCGTCCGGTTGATATAAGCTGCAAAACGCTCCGTATCCGCAATGTCCGCCGCGTCGAGACCCCGGCTGTTTCCATTAAAGCCGTTTTCCGTAAAGTCGAACGGGTAGAGACGATCGCTCGCCGGATCGAAGGGGACCACGGGATGGAAGTTATACGACCACATTGATCATCCTGTTCTTGACATAGACAACTTTCTTCGGCGGATTTCCGTCGAGCCATTTCCTGACCGTCTCATCGGCCAGAACGATCGCTTCCACCTGCTCCTGGGTCGCATCCAGCGCTATATTGAGCTCGGTCCTCGTCCTGCCGTTGATGGCAATAGGATAATTCTTTACGGATTCCACCAGATAGCTTTCTTCCACTGCAGGGTAGGCGGCATCCAATACCGATCCTGAATTGCCCAATAGGTGCCAGAGTTCCTCAGCAAGATGCGGCGCATACGGGGCCAGGATGACGACCAGCTTTTCCAGCACCGGCTTCTTATGACATTTCAGGTCCGTCAGCTCGTTCACTCCGATCATCAGCGCGCTGACGCCCGTATTGAAAGAGAAGCGTTCGGTCGCGTCTTCCGCCCTCCTGATCGTCCGGTAAATGCATTTCCACTCGGCCTCCGTCGCCTTATCCGTTGTCCAGACCCTGCCCTTCGTCTCGTCGTAAAAGAGACGCCAGAACTTGCGAATAAAGCGGAATACCCCTTCGATACCCTTGGTGTCCCACGGTTTGCTTTGTTCAACCGGGCCGAGGAACATCTCATACATGCGGTAGGCATCGGCCCCGTATTTTTTCACGAGGTCATTGGGATTAACGGTATTATATAACCGTTTGCTCATCTTTTCGACTTCCGAGCCGCAGATATATTTGCCGTTTTCCAGGATGAACTGCGCATCGGCATATTCCGGGCGCCATTTTTTAAAGGCGTCCAGGTCCAGCTCCAGGCCATCGACGATATTGACGTCGACATGGAGCGCGGAAAAGGAGATGAAGTCCAGATCGATATTGTAATTTCCAAAGAATTCGCGGACGGCCTGGGTGATCAGATCGTGGATCTGGGGATTGTTGTCCAAGGCTGCCAGGCCGGAGGAGACGAAGATGGGGGTTTTTCGCGACAAGTCCTCAATATCGCCGGTTCCACGTAGTTCCAGCCGGTACACGAATCGACTGCTGCCTTGGATCATCCCCTGGTTGATCAGCCGCTTGTAGGGCTCTTCGTAACCGATCCAGCCGCGGTCATACAGGAATTTTGTCCACATGCGGCTGTACAGCAGGTGGCCGACGGCATGTTCGGCGCCGCCGATATAAAGATCGACCTGGCCCCAGTAATCGGACGCAGCGCGGCTGCAGAACGTCTCCTTGTTCTCCGGGTCCATATACCGGAGGAAATACCAGCTGCTGCCGGCATAGCCGGGCATGGTATTGGTCTCGAGGTGACGGGCGGTCCAGGCGGGGATATTCGCCAGCGGGCCTTCCCCTTCGGGACCCGGGCCATATTTGTCGATATACGGCAATTCCAGCGGGAGCTCCTTTTCGCTTAGCGGACGTGCGATCCCATTTTGCCACACGATCGGAAACGGCTCTCCCCAGTAGCGCTGCCGGCTAAACGCGGCATCGCGCATCTTGTAGTTCACTTTCCGGACACCGATGCCCCTTTCTTCGATCTTCCGGATCGCGATCAGGATAGCATCTTTCATGACGAGCCCGTCGAGGAAATCACTGTTCTCCAGGATGGCATCTTTTGTCGGATTTGCCTCAAGACCATTGAACGCGTCCCCGATGATGTTGGTGATGGGGATCTGAAAGTATTGAGCGAACTTGAAGTCCCGCTCATCACCGCAAGGCACCGCCATGATCGCTCCGGTACCATAACCCGCCAGTACGTATTCTGATGTCCAGATAGGGATATGCAGCCCGCTGAATGGATGGATCGCGTAGGAGCCGGTAAAGCAGCCGGTGATCTTCTTCTCCGCCATTCGTTCCCGTTCGCTGCGGCTTTGGACATAGTCGAGATACTCCTCCACGGCCACTCGCTGTTCGGGCGTCGTGATCTTCTGTACCAATTCGTGCTCGGGGGCGATGACCATGAAGTCAACACCGAATATCGTATCAGGCCGGGTCGTATAGACGCGCAGCTTTTCTCCGTCCTGCCGGTAGATCCCGAAGTCGATCTCCGCGCCGTGACTCTTCCCGATCCAGTTGGTCTGCATCTCCTTCATGGCGTCGCTGAATTCGACGGTCTGCAATCCTTCGAGGAGGCGATCGGCATAATCGGTAATGCGGAGATACCACTGCCGCAGTTTTTTCTTGACAACCGGATAACCGCCGCGTTCGCTAACCCCGCCGATGACTTCATCGTTGGCGAGCACGGTGCCCAGCGCTTCGCACCAGTTGACTTCGCCATAGCCACAATAAGCCAGACGATAGTTCATCAGTATCTCCTGTTTTCGGTCGTGATCAAACTCATTCCAGCCATTCCCTGCTTTGGCAAGGATGGCTTCCAACTCGGCGATGGGGCGGGCCCGGCCGGCTTTCTTGTCGTACCAGCTGTCGAAGAGCTGAAGGAAGATCCACTGGGTCCATTTATAATAGGGCGGATCGGAAGTCCGGAAAGAGCGGCTCCAGTCGTAGCAGAAGCCGATATTGTCGAGCTGGCGGCGGAAGTTGGCGATATTATCGTCCGTAGAGACCGCGGGATGGATGCCACGATCGATCGCATATTGCTCGGCGGGAAGGCCAAAAGCGTCATAACCCATCGGGTGCAGGACGTTGAACCCTTTCAGCCTCTTATAGCGCGCATAAATATCGCTGGCGATATAGCCGAGCGGGTGACCGACGTGCAGGCCCGCGCCGCTGGGATAGGGAAACATGTCCAGGACATAGAATTTCGGTCTGGATGGATCGTTGGTCACTTTGTAGGTCCCATCCGCTATCCAGCGCTGCTGCCATTTCTTTTCAATATCTCCGAAGTTATATTCCATAAATCATGTTGGAAAAAAGTTAAAAGCTCATTGGGCCCTGAAATAATGCAGACAAACCATCGTTAAGAAGAGGACAAAAGTACATCAAAACCGTTATTTTTGTTACATCAACCCATTAAAACGATCATCAATCAAGAAACATGGCGCAATTCGGGAAAGGGTATGCCAAACGTTCCACTCCATCCTATTTCATGGCGGTCCTGGGTGTCTCGCTGGTCTTGTTCCTGCTGGGTTTGCTGGGCTGGATCGTGATCAATGCCAATAAGCTGGGGCAGAACTTCAGGGAAAATCTGGAAGTGCAGGTCTACTTCCATGAAACGGCAACACCCACCGATAGTGCCAACCTGGTGCAGTTTGTCCGTGCCCAGCCGTACGTAAAATCCTTGGAATATATCTCGAAAGAGGGCGCCAAGAAACGTTTTGTGTCGGACGGCAACTCCGATTTTTCTTCGGTGTTGGACAAAAACCCGCTTCCGGCCAGCGTCAACTTCAAGGTCCGCAGCGAATACGCCAATCCGGATTCCCTGGCGATGGTCACCAAAGAGATTCGTCAGCACATGGAGGTCAGTGATGTGCAATACAACAAGGCGCTCGTGACCAACCTCGACGAGCGGATCCGGGAGATCAGCCTGATCCTGCTGGCGATCACCGTCATCATTTCGGTTCTCGTCATCATCCTGATCGATAACACCATCCGGCTGGCCATGTTCAGCAACCGCTTTCTGATCAAGACCATGCAGATGGTAGGCGCTACCCGCTGGTTCATCGCCAAGCCCATGGACGTCCGCGCGTTGATCAACGGCGCCATCAGCGGCGTAATCGCGATCGGGCTGATGATCCTGGTCATTTTCGTCTCGGAGAAATTCCTTCCGCCGATGCAGGCCCTCAGGGACTACGCCCTGCTCGGGGGGATGTTCGCGAGTATTTTCGTGCTGGGGATCGGCATCTCCTTTATCAGCACCCACCGCAGTGTGCTGAAATACCTGAAAATGAAGCTGGATGACCTCTATTGAGGGTATTTTGGCCGAAACCGGGATTCCCGTATATTGCAGGCCCAATAAACGTTAAATGGCAACTACAAAAAAAGAAACGGCTACTCCAGGTGCAAAAACGGCAACCGCCGCGGCTAAAACAACAGTTGCGCCTGCTTCCAAGCCAAAGCCGGCAGCCACCAAAATCCGACCCTATACCCCATTGTTCGGCAAAGAGAATTATCGCTGGATGCTGGTCGGCATCGCACTGGTCGCTCTCGGTCTGATCCTGATGGCCGGTGGCAAGAGCCCGGACCCGAATGTATTCAATAAAGATGAGGTCTACAGCTTCCGGCGGATCACCCTCGCCCCAATCCTGATCCTGGCGGGGTTTGTAGTCGAGATCTTTGCGATCTTCCGGAAAGGCAAACCGACCACTCAAGCGTAATCAGCCGACTATTCAAGCGTAACCAGCCGACCACCCAAGCGTAACCAAATATGACTATCATCCAGGCCATCATCCTGTCCATCGTGGAAGGGTTGACGGAATTTCTGCCCATTAGCTCCACCGCTCACATGAAATTCACCAACCCGATTATCGGGGTCGAATCCACTCCCTTTTCGGATCTGTTCGAGATCGTCATCCAACTCTTTGCCATCCTTGCCGTGGTGGTCGTCTATTATAAAAAATTCTTTGACTTTAAACGGATCAGCTTTTATGTCAAGCTGATCATCGCAATGATTCCGGCGGTAATTTTTGGGCTATTGCTAAAGAAACACATCGATGCGGCGCTGGAGAATCTCTATTTCATCGCCGCGGTGATGATCGGGGGCGGGGTCATTTTCCTTTTTGTCGACCGGTGGTTCAGACATCCCCGGATCGATAGCGAACGGCTTGTCTCGAACAAGTCCGCTTTCTGGATTGGTTGTTTCCAGGTACTATCCATTCTCCTGCCGGGGTTTAGCCGTTCGGGAGCGACGATCATCGGCGGGCTGAGCCAGGGTCTGACCCGGAAGGCGGCAGCCGAATTCTCCTTCTTCCTGGCCGTTCCGACCATGCTGGCGGCATCGGTCAAAAGTCTCTGGGATGTCCATAAGGAGCATCCCGAAGTGCTGACGAAAGACAATGCGGTCCTGCTGGGCCTGAGCGGCATCGTGACCTTCCTGGTGGCGATCCTGGTCATCCGCTTTTTTATCGGCTTTCTCCAAAAACACGGGTTCAAGGTCTGGGGTTTTTACCGGATCGTGGTCGGGCTGGCGATGCTCTTCCTCTTATGGAGGGGGTACCTATGATCGTTACCGCGCCCAGGAAGGTAATCAATGGCTGGGCCATGTACGACTGGGCCAATTCGGTGTATAACCTGGTCATCACGACGACGTTTTTCCCGATCTATTTCCTGGCCTCCACCCAACATCATTTCAAAAGCACCAATATCCCCTTCCTCGGCCGGACATTCGATAACGGCGCGCTGTACAGTTTTGCGCTGGCTGCGGCCTATCTCATCATCTCGATCCTCTATCCGGTCCTGACCTCCATTGCCGATAACCGCGGCAACAAGAAATCGTTCATGCAGTTCTTCTGCTATATGGGCGCCGCCGGCTGCAGCCTCCTGTATTTCTTCGACGGGTCGAACCTGGGTTGGGGGATCGGCTGCTTCATGCTGGCCAGCATGGGTTTCGTGGGCAGCCTCGTCTTCTACAACGCTTATTTGCCGGAGATCGCCGCGCCGCAGGACCAGGACGCCGTGAGCGCGAAGGGGTTTTCCTATGGCTATATCGGGAGCGTGATCATGCAGGTGCTCGGGTTTGCGCTGGTACTCTCGCTTCACGAGAGTGACGTTTCCCTCCGGCTGACGTTTCTGATGGTCGGTCTCTGGTGGGCCGGCTTCGCCCAGGTGACCTTTGCCGTGCTGCCAAAAAGCCGGGGCAAAGCGGCAAGAGCCGGAACGATCGTCCAGGCCGCTTTTTCGGAAGTGCGTAAAGTCTACCGCGAGATTCGCCGGATGTCGGTACTGAAACGTTTTTTGCGAGGCTTCTTCTTCTACAGTATGGGCGTCCAGACGGTCATGTCAGTCGCCACCATCTTTGGCGCCAAGCTGTTGCACCTCGACGACACCAAGCTGATCGTGACCCTCGTGATGGTCCAGCTGGTGGCCATCATCGGTGCGGTCTGGATGAGCCGGCTGTCCGCAAAATATGGAAATTTTCGGGTGCTGATGGGCGTTATTGTCATCTGGATCATGGTCTGCATCTCGGCTTACCTGACGGCGGGGAGAGCGGAGCGGCTCGGCATTTTTCATGACAAGATCGCGCAGTTGAAGCAACAGAAGGAAGACCTGGATGCCCGCAAGGCAAAGATGAACGCAGGCGATTATGATCTGCAGGATGCAACGATTGCCGCGGAGCTATCCCGCTGGCAGCTTGCCCTGGCGCCGAGTCAGGAGCCGATCGAATATTCCTTCTATGTCCTGGCCCTTACGGTGGGGCTGGTCATGGGCGGGATCCAGTCGCTTAGCCGGTCGACCTATTCCAAGCTGATGCCGGAGACAACCGATACCGCCTCCTATTTCAGCTATTATGACCTGACGGAGAAGATCGCCATCGTGATTGGTATGGGGAGTTTTGGGCTGATCACCCAAAAACTGGGCATGAAGAATTCGGTGATCTCCCTGACGACCTTCTTTATTCTCGGATTCGCCTTTCTCTATGCGGCGCTGATGAAACAAAACAAAACCGTCGCGGTCCCCACCCCTGCCGGCTAAACCACTCATCCCATGCAAGTATATAGCATCCCTACCGGTTTTTTTAAATTAGACGGCGGCGCCATGTTCGGCGTCGTCCCCAAAAGCCTGTGGAGCAAGGTCCATCCCGCGGACGAGAACAACCTCTGCACCTGGGCCCTCCGTTGCTGGCTGATCCAGGACGGCGGCAAGCTGATCCTGGTGGATAACGGGATCGGCGATAAACAGGACGCCCGTTTCTTCAGCCACTATTATCTGCATGGCGATGACAGCCTTGATAAATCCCTGGCGGCACACGGCTTCCACCGGGATGACATTACGGATGTATTGTTGACCCATCTGCATTTCGATCATTGCGGAGGCAGTATCGTTCGGGACGGCGACCGGCTTGTTCCCGCCTTCCGGAATGCTACCTACTGGTCAAATTCAAGACATTGGAAATGGGCGACCGAACCCAATGACCGGGAAAAAGCGTCCTTTCTCAAAGAAAATATCTTACCAATCCAGTCGAGCGGGCAGCTGCGTTTTGTCGATGTGACCGAGCGCAGCGAAGGTCAGGACTCCGCCATCCTCCCCGGGCTTTCCGTCCGGCTGGTCTATGGGCATACAGATGCCATGATGCTACCACAGGTCACGTACAAAGGCCGGACGATCGTGTTCGTCGCCGACCTGCTGCCCTCCGTCGACCATATCCCGATGCCCTGGATCATGGCTTACGATATGTTCCCGCTAACCACGCTCGCAGAAAAGAAAACCTTTCTGGAAGAGGCGGCGGACGGAAATTATGTCCTTTTCTTCGAGCATGACCCTGTCCATGAATGTTGCACGCTGGAGAAGACCGACAAAGGGATCCGGAAGGGCGCTACCTTCCGGCTGGCGGAGTTGTAACATTCCACTCCCACAGTGAAGAACGGGGATCGTTGAGCCCCGGCACCGGCGCATAATGCGCCTTAAGAAAATCCATCCACCAATTGTAATTGGCTGGATTCCGGAAGCGCGCCACCTTTACGCTGTCCATCCAGATATAACGGGTGCGGTGCCGGAGGAGGTCATCGCCGATCGAATGAAGGATCGCTCCATCTTCGTCCCAACGGTCATACCATTCCCAGAATTGCTGATAGATCCAGCGGGATGGGCATTGAATATTGAATTCATTGTAAGCAGCCACGAAACCGGTATTGCCGACCGCATAGAGCTGGTAATCGGCCGGGCGGTGCTGACGCAGATAGACCAGCGCCGGCTGTCGCATAAAGGGCCGCTGATCCCGGAAGTTCAGGTGAGTGGCATGTTGCAGCACGGTATAGGCCAGGCTGCAGCAGACCAGGAATCCGAAGATCAGCTGCGCTTTGGGGCTGCTCATGACCGGGTCCTCCCCAAAGGCAAATACGGTGAAGAGCAGAATGGGAACAGCGGCGGAAAGGGGCACAAAATAATAGGAGAAATCAGTATCCGCAGGCCTCGCACCGAGCAACTCCGAACTGAAGGATAGCAACAGACCGGCCAGGGCCGCGACGATCAAACTTGTTCGCCGGTTGCGCAGCAGTAAGGTGCTCACGCCAAGCGTAGCCGAGACCAGGAACGGGAGCTCATAATTCCCCGCATCGAGCGTTTGCTTGATGGTCCTGAAATGATCGCCTAACGACTTCCGCTCGGTCGTATACCAGGAGAAATTGAATTGAAAAGCATCTTCCCAGAAGTAGCCCAGCGCATGGGTGAAACCCAGGTACAGCAGGAGCGGGACCACGACGATACCAAAACCGGCGGTCAGGCGAAGGGCGCGCATCGGGACCGATCGGGGGCCTGTAGACATCCAGGACCAGAGAAGGAAAGGGATAAGGAACAGCACCTGGTCCTGCTGCATAAAGAAGATCAGGCCGGCCAGCAGCCCGGTCACGAGATCCCGGTATCGCGATCTGGATCGTTCGATAACAACACAAAAGAAGATCAGCTCTAAGATCGCCGTATACTCCCGGGTCATGCCGATCCCGTCACTGATCAGAAAATCCCGCAGCATGAGGTTAAAGAGGAGCGGTAATAACCAGGCGAAGGGAAGCTTGTGCTTCTCGCAGGTTTGAAAGAAGATGACAGTGGCCAGCAGAACCAATGCCCCATCGATGAGCCAAAGTCCCCAACTGCCGATCAAAAGGCCGGCGACATTCAGGAAATAGATCAGCGGCGGTTTATGATCGAAAAAGTCGCGATAGGGTACGCCGCCTTTGGACATGACCCAACCCCCATAGCGGAATACTTCTTTGTCGTCGAGCGGGATATCGACAGGAGGACAATACAGCAGGGTCAGCAAAATGCCCGCTGCCAGCAGAAAGAAAAGGGTGCTATAGGTTCGGTTCATCATCGTAGCCGGAATAGCAGGGTCTGGAATGCGGAGCGGATTGCTCCACGCAGAATATAGGCGTTCAGCTTACTGCGGCGGCGCCCTGCGCCGCCGCGTGGCTTTGTCTTTGTCGTAAATATCCTGCTTTTTTTCAACACAAACCATGCCGTGATCAGCACATTGGGGGCGAAGCTGCCGGCGGGAATGTTCCGGAGCGCTTCGCCTAGTCGCGCAGCCCGTATGAGCCGGTAAGGGCTGTTGACGTCGTTCACCGCAGAGCCGGCGTCATTCCCCCCGGAGGCGCGCCCGCGCCCGTAAAGCGTATGAACGATCCCCCGGGAGATTCCGCTGATCAGGCGACGGCCGAAACTGGCATCCTTGTCTTCCCGTTCCGCCAGCAGCAGGTCATAACGATCACGGTTATTCCAGAGGTCCTGAAAGGCAGCCGGATCAAGCTGATGGTCCGAATCGATCTGGAAAACCCATTCGGCCTCAAGCGCAAGCCGATAGCCGCGGAGAATGGCAGGGCCATGACCTGCATTGGGCTGGGCGATGACCCTGATCGGCGGGCCGCCGAGTTGTTCAAGCAGCCGCAGACTGCTGTCCGTCGATCCGTCGTCAATGAAGATCATTTCATAGGGAACACCGGTTTCCTGAAAGACCGGCTGCCAGTCGCCAAGGAGCGGCATCAGGTTCTCCTGCTCGTTATAGACGGGGATGACGACGGCCAGTGTCGGACGATTAGACATGGGTTAACCGGGTTAGTGGAAGAATGCCCGTCTCGTAAATATCCAGCGCCCGGTCGATCGTCTGATGCATATCGTAGTACTTGTAATCCCCCAGGCGTCCGGTGACAAAAAGGTTCCTCCGCTGCGCGGCCTCCTGCCGGTACAAGGAAAGCAGCCGTTGATTTTCGTCGGAAGGGATGGGATAATAGGGCTCATCCCCTTTGTCGGCCAGCGAATACTCCCGGAAGATGATCGTCTTGTTTGTCTCATATCGGCGCTCCGGATGCAAATGCCGGGGTTCGTGGATGCGGGTATAGGGGATGTCGGGGTCCGGAAAATTGATCACGGAATTTCCCTGGTAATTGTCGGTATCGATCGTCTCCCGGTCGAACCGCAACGTCCGCCAGCTGAGTTTTCCATATTTATAGTCGAACAGGCGGTCGATGGGGCCGCTGTAGATGAGACAAGCGCTGGGATTCAGCTCGTCTCGCAGGGCGAAATAATCCGTATTCAGCAGCACCCTTATCTTCGTGTCCGCGAACAGCCGGTTAAAGATGGAAGTATAGCCATTTTCAGGGATGCCCTGCCAGGTGTCGGAGAAATAGCTGTCGTCATAGCTCTTGCGGATAGGTATCCGGTTAAAGATCGAGGCCGGGAGCTGACGGGGATCGGCCTGCCATTGCTTGATCGTATAAGGGCGGAAGAAGGCCTCATACAGTCCGGGTCCGAGCTGGGCGAGCGCCTGCTCTTCGAAATTGGCGGGAGAAGCGATCGAACGCGTCCGGATGCTGGCCATGAATTCATCCACTTCGTACGGTTTCAGGTTGACCCGGTAGAAAAGGTTGATCGTCTCCAGGTTGATGGGGAAGGGATAGTTTCGCCCGTTATGACAGCTCAGCACCCGATGGCGGTAGTTGGAAAAGGTGGTGAACCGGGAGATATAATTCCACACCCGTTCGTTGGAGGTATGAAAGATATGCGTGCCGTAGCGATGGAATTCGATATCCGTCTCAGGGTCCGTTTCGGAATAGCAGTTCCCGCCGATGTGGTCGCGCTTTTCGATGACCAGCACATTCTGCCCCAGCTGGCTGGCGATCCGTTCGGCAATGACCGCGCCCGAAAATCCACTCCCGACGATGATATAGGAATAGTCCCGAAGTTCCATGCCCCGAATATAGGTAACTTACTCTGGCATAAACTAAAGATCCACCAGCGAGCTCAACGGATACCGTAAATTCCGGTAATAGCTCATATCCACCGACACCTTTCCGACCGTGATCGGACTTTCGACACGGACCGCGATATGATTGGGGTCATCGGTTACCCAAACCGTCATCTTCTCGCCACCCTCAAACATCGTTCCCTTGATCAGCAGCGGTCTGAATTTGATCGTCCGGAATTTGGCGTATTTGGTCCGAATGGTCTCCTTACCCAGATAACGGATGTAGAGGTGATAGACCTGGCGGTCGAGGAACATATCGAAGGGGATCTTGTCACCGGGCTTATGGTGACTGAAGTCGATATTGCGCGAGTAAAAGATGGCGCTGAGCACATCCTGGATACAATCCGGCACTTTGTACACGCCGGTATTGGTGATCGCAGTGTTAGCGGCCTTGATGAAGGTGACGTTCTCTTTTGTCTTGTAGCCGCCTTCGTCGACGTCCCGGATGAACTTGTATGGTTGAAGCGTTTCGGTATCGATATAGGATTCGTATCGGTCCCGCACCCGAAAGAATTTGTCTTCGAAACTATATGTTTTCCCGTCGCCTACGACATGATAGACATCTTTATGATCGAACTTCTCGAGTGTCGTGGAGAACGTCGCTTCGCCGGCCGCGATATAGGCGCCGGCTACGGCATAGTATACCCGGTAGGTCAGTTGTTCCCCGGCATTAAAAGCGGTATTGCGGATACCGGCGCAAAAGGTCTGGTCCGGCTGGATCGTCGAGTCCTGGGGAGCGCGGGCAGGAGGCGGCGCGGTGGCGGAAGCGTCATGGAGTGTATCGGCGCAGGGGGCGGCCTGAGAAAAAGCGGTCAGCAACATGAGTAAAGCCGTAATGGGTGCTCTCATCTACTTTTGAATAATTTGATGCTTACGATTAACAAACTTCCTATTAGTGCCGGTATGACCAGGTTGATCAGCCAGATAGTAAAGGAAGCGGCGAAGATCCCGATGGTATTGCTACTGAAAAGTTCCAGCACCTGGATGCTCGCCCCCCACCTCAATCCTAATTCCGTCAGAAAAGTGAACGTCGGGACAACAGCCATGATCAGGAATACAACGCTCATGCCTCCCCAAACCTGGCCAAATCCCAACCAAACACTAAAAACGGGAAAAACCAGGCTATATTGAATAATAAATACAATATATCGGACAAAAGATAAGAACAAAATTCGCAGCAAGATGTTCCGGTCAAAATTTTCTAAAACTTTTATGAAGGCGCCAAGTTTCCTGATTCCCGGTATCCGGGCCAGCTGCCGGGCTAGCCGGGGAAACTGGAAATAGAGGAAGCCAAGCCCCAGCAGCATCACCCCGACAAGGATCAATGTCAGGGGCAGCCCCCATTCCATCGTCGGATTTCCTGCCAAAGCCTGCTTTCGCAGCAAGGGCAACAGTCGGATCAATCCGAGGGTCCCCACAACCCCTGTAACCAGCAGCTGCGCGACACTACCGATCATCGTAAGGGAAATAGCGGCAACCCTACGCCCTTCCTTCACGTACAGTATCCGGCCAAGGTATTCGCCCATGCGGTTGGGGGTGAAAGATGCCATCGTGGCACCGGTGAAAATAGCTCTGAATGCATCTTTGAAGGAGATGCCGCCGTCCCGGCGCATGGCCAGCTGCCATTTCCGGGCCTCGATGCCCCAGTTGACGGGCATCAGCAGAACGACCAGTCCTAGCCTCCACCAGCCAGGGCCTTTGACCGCAATCCCGATCTGATCGAGTGAGCTCCGCCAGTCGGGTTGACGGATGATCTGCTGGCGGATGAACCAGGCGAGCACCAAAAAGACAACCGGGCCCAGGATATAGTTGCCTATTATTTTGATATTTTTGTTCAACGTCCGATTGATCGGCGTCAAAAATAATCTTCCTCGTGCAAACGCCGACTAAAATAATTTTGGGTATCGATCCCGGCACCGTTGTGATGGGGTACGGGATCGTCGAATTCAAGGGCAACGTGCTTACCCTGATCGAAATGGGTATCCTGCGTCTGCCGGTCCACAAGGACAGCTATGAGCGGCTGAAGATGATCCACCAGAAGGTCCACGAGCTGATCGGACGTCACACGCCGCAGGATTTTGCCATTGAGGCGCCCTTCTTCAGCAAGAATGTCCAAAGTATGCTGAAGCTCGGGAGGGCGCAGGGTGTGGCGATCGCGACCGCGATGCATGCAGGGATTCCCGTTACGGAGTATTCGCCAAAGAAGGTCAAGCAATCGATCACCGGTAACGGCAATTCAGAAAAGCTGCAGGTATGGAAAATGCTGCAGCGCATCCTTCATTTGGAGGAAGAAGAGATCGACCGGTACGATGCCAGTGATGCGCTTGCGGTTGCCGTCTGTCATTGTTTTCAGCACCAGGCCGCGGGCAGGATCCCGGCGGGCGGGAGCAAAAAGGCGGGCGTAAGCGGTAGACGGAACAAGCCCGCGAATTGGGAGGAATTCATCCGGCTGAACCCGGGTAAGGTCTTGTGACGCCCGCCGCAACCAGTCGTGAACAATATGACTAATTATACGTTGTCCCGCGCGTATTCGCTGTCAGGCGCGCTCCTCCTGGTTTCGCTTTCGACTTATCCGCAAATGAAGTCACCGGTCCGGTATAAAGACGAAGTATTTCCTGATATCTCCATCGGAAAGAACCTGTCGTATTCCGCACGTGCGAAGACTTCTGCCCATCGGTTCGATTGGTATGAGCCAATCGGGGATACGGGCGCTTCTTCACGTCCGCTCATCATCTGGATGCATGGCGGCGGCTTCCAGCTCGGATCGAAGAGCATGGAAAATGTAAAATTATGGTGCAGCTTCTTTACCAGACTTGGATACGTCTGTGCCGCTATCGACTACCGGCTTGGTAAAACGAATTTCCGGTTCGACATCGATGGCATTATCCGGAATTGTTATCCGGCCGTCCGCGATGCCCGGCTGGCTATCGCTTATTTCAAGGCCAATGCCGCACGCCTCCGTATCGACACCAGCCGGATCGTCCTGGCCGGTAATTCGGCAGGTGGAATGATGGCCCTGCAGACGGCTTACGCCAGCGATGCGGAAATGTTGAGGCTGATCGGCAACCCTGACTCCACGCAGGCCTCCCATGCGATCGAGCCGGGGGATGTGGCTGGGGTGGTGAACTTCTGGGGCGGGATTTTCGACACGGGCTGGCTGCGGAATGCCCGGGTGCCGATCGTCAGTGTCCATGGCCGGCTGGACAATATCGTGCCCTACGATTATCGGGGCTTTCCCCTGTATGGCAGCGCCGCCATACACCGGGTGGCGGACTCCCTCCACATCCCGAACCGGTTGAAAACCTACGACGAATATTCACATGAGCTGCAACTTCGTTTCAATCCGGTGATCTCCAGCAAATTGACGCGACGAAGATGGCTGGAAGCGGCTCGGTTCGCCGCCGATTTCCTATATGATGAGCTGTTTGCGGGTAACCGGTAAGACCACGCTACATACGGGCCGTGATGCGCCAGTGACAGGGGCATATGCAGGCGGTGTTCGCCGTCCCACACTTCCGGCGGTCCATCCGGAGACTTTATGATCCGAAGTTCAGCACCGGGCAAGACCATAGATAGGGATTGCAACGCAAATGTCCTGACCAGGGCCGACTGGGTGGAATAGTCCGGATTTTCGATCCTTCGCAAACCCCAATGGACATTGCTAAAATCTTCCTGCGCGCTGACTACGGTCATGATCGTTTCATCCGCGAGAAAGGTTCGGGAATACAAGGTCAAGGGGCCATATCCGATCATCCCTGAATAATGATCTTCGCGTCGCCGGAGGCTCGTCACCGGGATTTTCAACGGAGCAAACCGAAGCCCGGGTTCCGCCCGGCTGACATATTTATAGACCGACTCCTTGATCGACCACATCAACCAGACGAAAGAAGAAAAGGATAATCCCTCACCCGTCAACTCGTCGTAAAGGGAAAGTTCGGCTGGAGTAAGGATGCGGGAGTAGAACCGGGGTCGGGATGTCCGGTCCTCATCCGTTGCGGCGAGCGCGACGATATCGTTGCCCGTGCTTCTATCGTTGCCCGTGCTCATTCCGGTATCTTCTCCGCGATCGCATTAATACAATCCCCGACCGAGATGATCTTCTCGGCTGAATCGAAGTCTATCTCAATATTATATTTTGCCTCCGCGTCAATGATGATGTCCACCAGGTTAGCTGAATTGATCTTCAAGTCCTTCACAAGGGCGGTATTTTCATCGATGTTTTGCAGCTGCTCTTTTTCCTCTGTATAAGGGTACAGCACCTTCTTTAGCTCATCCAGGATAGCTCGTCTCTCCATTTTAGTTATATTTTGAAAAAATTAAACACGCATTCACATCTCCAAAGCCAAAGTTCGCCTTCGCCACTGTCCTGAGTTCTTTCTCCTCCGCCATCACGGGCAGGCAATCCGGGTCGATCTGGCGTAAAATCTCGGGATTGGGATCGTCAAGGTTGATATTCGGATGAATGAACTGATGTGCGATCTGCAAAACTGCCGCCACCGATTCAATCGATCCAGCCGCACTCAGCGAATGTCCGATCATTGATTTTAACGAATTGACCGCCGGGAAATTACGACCATTTCTACCAAGTGCCAAGCACCAGTTCTGAATTTCCATCGTATCGGCAGCGGTAGCCGTCAAATGGCCGCAAATCAGGTCGATAGTCCGGGGGTCGACGCCCGAGTTGGCGACAGCATCCGTGATACAACGGATCACGCCGGGCGAAGCCGGTGCCGTCATGGAGCCGCCGTTGCGCTGGCCACCGGAATTACAGGCCCCTCCCAACAATTCAGCATAGATCCTGGCGCCGCGGCTCAGGGCCAAATCGAGATCCTCCAGCACCAGCGCACCAGCCCCCGATCCCGGAACAAATCCCCCTGCCGTCTCGCTCATCGGCCGTGAAGCCTTTTCCGGCGCCTGGTTGAATTTGCGGGAAAGGATGCGCATCGAATCGAAGGCCCCAAAAATATACGGATCCACATGTTCGCTGCTTCCCACCACCATCCGCCGCGCCACGCCCTGCCGGATATACTCATAGCCCATCAGGATAGCCTGCGTACCAGTCGCGCAGGCGGCAGACGTGGCGATGATCCGGTTGCCAAGCCCCAACCTGCCTGAGATATAGGCAGTTATACTGCTGTTCATCATTTGCTCGATCACCCGTGAGCCCAACTTCTTCGCCTCCCCCGCATCCACCCGGTTGTAGATTTTCTTAACCACTTCGCATTCCGATACACTGCTGCCAAACACACAGCCGGTATCCCACAACGTCTCCTTGCCACCGATGTCGTTCCCCGCATCGGTCCAGGCATCGAGCGCCGCCATTATCCCGTAGCCCAGCGCGTGACCCTGCAGCCCATGGAACGTGATCTCCGAAACGTACCCTTTCAACCGGTTCCAGTCGAATTCCGGCATCCCCGCCACCTGGCAGTTGAAATGAAGGTCTTTGTACACGGGTTCATAACGGATACCAGAAACGCCTTCGCGGATCGCGTGTTGAAAAGCCGGAATGCCAACGCCATTCGGAGCAACTACACCCAGACCGGTAATGACCACTCGCCTGTTCATGATATCCTGTTTTTTATTATCATCCCCGCGAACACTCCTCTCGCGATCGGTTCGCCCCCTTCATCCTGCATGACTATCTTGCATTTCAACTTGCTGAACCGAAAATAGACCTTCTCGGAAATTACGGTAACTTTTTGTCCGGGCAGGACCATTTTAAGAAAAGACACATCCGCCGATGTCAACAATGGAAAGACGGACTCAGTCGAATCATCCAATAAGAAAATACCCAAAACCACAACGCCGATCTGCGCCATGATCTCCGTCACGATAGCGCCAGGCGTCACCGGATTACCTGGAAAATGATCGGCATAGAAAAAAGCATCCGCCCTCAGGGTATAATGACCGATCACCTTGTCGGGATCGAGGAAAGAGATCTCATCGACGAATCGAAAGGAGGACTTATACGGGAGCCGGTCAAGAATATATTGGTATTTCATCTACAATGTTCGCCGCCGTCTACAGGGATAATGGAACCGTTGATCCAGGATGCTTCATCGAGGCAAAGCAAATAGATCGCGGCTGCGATGTCTTCCGGCTTCGTCGTCCGTCCCAGCGGATTCCGGCGAATGGCCAATTCCAGCAGCCGTTCGCTGCCCGGGATTTTCTTGAGGGACGGCGTGTCGGAGATCCCGGCTTGTATGAGATTGGTTTTCAATCCATATTTCCCAAGCTCTACCGCCATGTAGGTAACCAGGCTCTCCAACGTGGATTTAGCGATCGACACAGCGGCATAACCATCCCAATACTTGTGCGCCCCTTCGCTCGTCAGCCCGATGATCCGCGCATCCGGCTGAAAATGTCCTTCCTTGAGTAGCAAACGCGCCCAATCGAGGAGGCTGGTAGACATGGCGTAGGTCGTAAACCGGATATCCTCCACAGTGAGGAGGTCGGCCTCACCTTCTCCGGCCAGCGGTTTGAGATTCCCCCTCGCAATGGAATGTAAAAGCAGCCGTACGCTGTGTTTTCGCGCCGCACGACCCGCAAACTGCTGAAGGAAGCTCTCCCGCGACGCCTGTTCCAGCGCGTTCAAATTATAGGCGTCGATCCTGACTTCCCGCGAACCCGACAGCTTTGCGAACCGCTCCTTCACCAGCCGATCGGCAGCGCCGGTCTCCCGGTAGAGCGCGGCAATGTTCATGCCATGCGCCGCCAGCTTCTCTACCGCAGCAAGTCCAAAGCCGCTCGAGCCGCCCAGAATGATCGCCCATTGATCGTTAAATTGTTTAGGCATGAATGACCGCAAAAATAATGAAAGTTAATTATTTATCTTTGCTCCATTGCAATGAAACGATGCGTCCTTTTTTCCCTTGTATGTGTCCAGTTGGGATTCCAATCCTTTGACAAAGCCGGTTTCTATTCCGCCATGGCCTCCGGCAACCTCGAACAAATCGACAAGGAGCTGACCATTGTAACTGCAACTACGGTGAAGGAACGGGAAGCCTACGAAGGAGCCCTCCTCATGAGAAAAGCGGGATTGCTTTCGCGGGCGAAAGAAAAGCTGGCCGCTTTCAAATCGGGGGCCGTCAAGTTGGAGAGCTCCATGGCAAAGGACAGTGGGAATATCGAATATCATTTTCTCCGGCTCATGATCCAGGAACATGCCCCAAAAGTCGTCCACTACAATACCGATCAGGAGAAAGACAGCCAGCTGATTACCCGGTCCTTCCCTACCTTGTCTCCCGTGCTGCGCAAAGCCATTCTGGACTACTGTCCGCATTCCAAACGATTGCACCAAAAGGAACTGAATGGGTAAAAAAGTATTGGCGATCTGCTATTCGCAATCGGGACAGCTCGCGGGAATCGTGGACCGGCTGACCGCGCCGCTCGCGGAAGCAGGGGCCACTGTCGAGATCGTTCGCGTCGAGCCGCTACCCGGCTATCCCTTCCCCTGGACGACGGAGCGTTTCTATTCTGTTATGCCCGATTGCGTGCTGGGCGTGACCGGCAGGCTGGCGCCTTTTCAATTGAAAGAGACGTCCTATGACCTGATCGTCCTGGGGTATCAGGCTTGGTTTTTGTACCCGAGTATCCCGGTGAATACGCTGTTACATGATCCGGGCTTTCGGAAGGTGCTGACGGATACTCCGGTGGTGACCATCACCGGCGCAAGGAATATGTGGCTCAATACCTTCCTGGAAATAAAGAAGCTGCTCCGCGACGCCCGCGGCCGGCTGGTCGGCAATATTGCGCTGATCGACCGGCATCCGAACCACATCAGTTTTATTACAATTTTCCACTGGCTGCTGGGTGGTAAAAAGGACCGGTATCTCAAGATATTTCCAATGCCCGGGGTCTCCGCCGCCGATATAACGCGTACCGCGGAGTACGGTAAAACGCTGACACCCCACCTCCTGAACAACGACTGGGCCGGCCTTCAGGAAGAACTGGTCCGGCAGAAAGCCGTCAATACGCGCTATTCGCTCCTGCTGCTGGAATCGACCGCGATACCGACGTATGAGAAATGGGCCCGGTTCATCGCAGGACGCAAAAAAAGAAAGGCGTGGCTAACGGTATTCAGATATTATCTGTTATTTTCACTTTTTGTGGCCGCGCCTATCCTGCTTCTAATCGATGCGGCACTGATCAGACCATTTTCGTCAAAGCGGATCAAGGAAAAAAGAAGCCATTATTTATCGCTGAACTAATTTTACTACAGCTATGTCCCGACCTGTATATATTACGAACACTTCCATTTTCATGCCCAACGAGCCGGTCTCCTGTGACGACATGGAATTGTACCTGGGCTTTATCAACGGGAAGCCATCCAAGTCGAAAAAGATCGTTCTGCGCAATAATGGCATCAAAACCCGGTATTACGCGCTGACCAAAGAAGGCAAAGCAACCCATACCAACGCGCAAATGACCGCGCTGGCTGTCCGGGCGCTCTTTGATAACAAAGCGGCCCGGCTGAAGGAGATCGAACTGCTATCGTGCGGCACTTCCTCACCGGACCAGATGATGCCTTCCCATGGCGTGATGGTCCATGGCTGGCTGCCCGAAGCGAAGTCGGTGGAAGTGGTTTCCCCGGCCGGTGTCTGCTGCGCAGGGATGCATGCGTTCAAATACGCCTTTATGGCAGTGCGGACGGGGGATATCCACAATGCAGTGGCGACCGGGTCCGAACGGTTCTCCGCCTCACTGGTCGCCAATGTTTTTGAAGAAGAAGCGCAGAAGCTAAAAGAGCTGAACGAAAACCCTTTCATCGCTTTTGACAAGGAGTTCCTGCGATGGATGCTCTCCGACGGCGCCGCCGCTTTCCTGCTGTCTGACGAGCCCAACCCGGAAGGGCTGAGTCTGCGGGTGGAATGGATCGAAGGCGCCTCCTATGCCAACGAAATGGAAGCCTGCATGTATATGGCGAGCGAGAAGCAATCGGACGGGACGCTGAAAAGCTACCTGGATTTCACCCCGGAGGAGATCATGACCAAATCTATCCTCAGTATCAAACAGGATATTAGTCTGCTCAGCGACAATATCGTGCCCCTGGGCGCCAAAAAGATCAAGGAGATCATGGACAAGAAGGGGTTAACCTCCGATGATATCGACTATTTCCTGCCCCATATGTCGAGCGAATTCTTCAAACCCAAGATCTTCGAACAGATCGCGCTCCATGGGGCGAATATCCCCTATGAAAAATGGTTTGTCAATCTGAGCACAATGGGGAATGTCGGGGCAGGTTCAGTGTATTTGATGGTCCACGAACTATTCCATTCGGGGAGGCTGAAAAAAGGAGACAGACTTTTGCTGCTTGTCCCGGAAAGCTCCCGCTTCTCGTATATGTACGCCATGCTGACCGTCTGTTAGCTTACAACTATGAAAAAAGAAGAAGTCCCGCAGGATCCCGGTTCATTGGGCAAGGTTACCAAGGAAGTCTGCTATGCCACGGACGCATCGGGAAAATATACGACCGAGCTTAGCCAGGGCTGGGAAGTAAAGGCCGGTGCGCTGGATGTGGCCTGGCAGGACATTGCCGAGCGGGTAGCCGCCGCCCGGGAGAAAGTGCTGCGCGGCGAAGCCAGCCCCCTTTTATATTTCATGGAGCTGAGGCTGATGGACGTCGGCGTGCTGGCAGGCTATACCGGGTTCTGGAAATGGCAGGTGCGGCGGCATCTGCGGCCAGACGTATTCAAAAAATTGTCTGAACGGAAGCTGCATCGATATGCCGAAATATTCGACGTTTCCATCAGCGACCTAAATAGTGTGGGCGCCCATGAAGACCCCCTTTGAACATATCCAGGCGGCGCATTGCGAGAACGGGGTGACGGTTAGCCTGCTGCGGAATATCGGCGTGGAGAAGATTACGGAACCCCTGGCCTTCGGTATCGGGTCGGGTCTCTTCTTCACCTATATCCCCTTGCTCAAAGTGAACAAAGGGCCGGCCTTCGCCTTCCGGACCATGCCGGGACTGATCTTCAAACGGACCTGCCGCGCGTTGGGCATCACCGTCCAACGAAAGAAATTCCGCCGGAAAGAGAACGCCCGGGCCTATCTCGATGATTGTCTTGACGCCGGCCGGGCTGTCGGTTGTCAAGTAGGCGTCTACTATCTCCCCTATTTTCCAAAAGAATACCGGTTCCATTTCAATGCCCATAATTTGATCGTATATGGTAAGGACAACGGCCGTTATCTCGTCAGCGATCCGATCATGGAGAACCCGACCAGCTTGTCGGAATATGAGCTGGAGCGGGTCAGGTTTGCACGCGGAGTACTTTCCCCGCGCGGGCAGCTTTATTATCCAATGAGGGGTAGTCCCATTACGGACGACCTGATCCGCAGAGGGATCAAGACCGGGATTACCCGGAATATCCGCGACATGCTGCATATCCCCGGTCCGATCGCCGGAGTAAGCGGCATCCGGTATACCGGGCGGTGCATCCGAAAATGGCGCGACAAGCTGGGGTTGAAGCAGGCAGGTCTGTATCTCGCGCAGCTCGTGCGGATGCAGGAGGAGATCGGAACGGGCGGCGGCGGCTTTCGGTATATCTATGCCGCCTTTCTGCAGGAAGCCTACGGCTACTATCCGGACGATGCCCTCCTGAAGATCTCCTTATCCTTTACCCGCTCGGGGGACCTCTGGCGGACGGCAGCCGTACAGGCAGCTGGGATCTACAAGGGCCGGCTCGGAAGTCAGGCCGACTTCGATCAAATGGGTGACTATCTGCTGGAGATCGCCGACCTCGAACAACAATCGTTTACCGCGTTGTCAAAAATCAACTGGAAGATATGAACCCGATCAACTGGAAGGCATGACCGCTCGTCGAACGGACCATATCACCCCTCGCGGGCCGGATTCGAGCCGCCCGGCCATGCAGATCGAGGACGTCACCTTCCACTATCCCGATCAGCCGGGTTTGTTTTCGCATTTCAGCCTGCGGGTGGAGGCGGGAGAGCGGTTTGGACTTTTTGGGCCCAATGGGGCGGGGAAAACAACGCTGATGAACCTGATGACCGGGCTGCTCGCGCCCTCCACCGGCTCGATCCGGCTCCTGGGCCACGAGATGAAAAGGCACCAGCGCAGGATCAACAAGCTGTTCGGTTACATTCCACAGGACTTTGCCTTCTACCAGGAGCTAAGCCCGGTCGAGAACCTGGAATTCTTCGGGGCCTGGTCGGGCATGACCGGGCCGGCTATCCGCAGACGGACCCGTGAGCTGCTGGATATCCTGGGGCTGGCTGCCGTAAGGCACAAGAAGGTGCAGCAATTTTCCGGCGGGATGAAACGGCGGGTTAACCTGGCGATCGGCGTCATCCACCAACCGCGGCTGCTGGTCCTCGATGAACCGACTGTCGGCGTCGACGTCCAGACCCGGCATGCCATCGTCAACTATCTGAAGCAATTGAATGAAAGCGGCACCACGTTGATCTATACCTCCCATCAACTGAGCGAAGCCGAAGAGCTGTGCAATACCATCGCGCTGATCGACGAAGGACGCATCATTGCGCATGAGGCACTGGACACCCTGCTGGCCCGGCATCGCCAGGAGGGGCTGGAGGGGCTATTCCTCGAACTGACCGGAAAAAATTATCGCGACCAAAGTGTATAAGCTCTGGGCCACCATATTGAAAGATGTTCGGGTTCTGCGGCGGGACCGCCTTGGATTGACCTTCATGTTTGTCATGCCGGTGCTGCTGGTGCTGATCGTCACCGGGATGCAAAGCGGCACCTTCGACCTGGCCAGTAAGAATAAGCTTCCTCTCCTCGTCTGCAACAGGGACACCGGCGCCGCGAGCCTCCAGTTCATCCGGGCGGTGGACACGATGGGGCTTTTTGAGGTTCGCGAGATACCCGCCTCTCAAAATGAGGAGATGATCCGGGAGCGGATTTATCGGAAAGAAGCGATGATGGCCGTGGTCTTGCCGGCCGATTTCTCAGCGGAAGTTAGCGCGCGAAGCAGGGCGATTGCCGGGAAGGCACTGAGGAGTTTCGGGCTCGACGATAGCGTGAGCCGAGGCGCGGGGTCCGCCGCGCAGGCGGGTGCGCGGAGCCGGGGTACCGACGGCGCGGATCTGACCCTTTATTATTCTCCCATCCTCCAGGAGTCGTTCCGGCGTTCGGCCGAAGGGACCTTGTACAGCGCTTTGCAGTTGGTCGAAAGCCGCCAGCTCCTGAAGACGTTGTATTTCTCCATCAACGAAAAAGAGCTGCCCGACACGCTGGAAAACGAACTCTTGAGCAACCCCGAAAAGATCAGCGAAATCGCGGTATCGCGGAGCGCCGGCCGAAAGGCTCCGACGGTATCCCAGCACAACGTCCCTGCCTGGACGATCTTCGCCATGTTCTTCGTGGTCGTCTCGCTGGGCAGCGGTATCGTACGGGATAAGCGGAGCGGCAGTTTCATCCGGCTGAGGACAATGCCTACGTCCTATGTGGTGTCGATCCTGTCGAGGCAGATCACTTATCTGGGCGTCACGATGATCCAGACCGTCCTGATCTTTGCGATCGGGGTTTGGATATTCCCATATGTCGGGCTGCCACGATTGGACCTGCCCGATGACTGGACGGGTCTTGTCATTATCTCGCTGCTCTGCGGCTGGTGCGCGGTCAGCTACGCCATCTGTGTCGGGGTTTTCGCGGAGACCGAAGAACAGGCCAATGGCTTTGGCGTCATCTCGATCGTGATCCTGGCGGCGATCGGCGGATTGATGATACCGGATTTCATTATGACCGGGCCATTTCGGGCCGCTATGAAATTCTCACCGCTGCGTTGGTGCCTCGACGCCTACTATAGCCTCTTTCTCGAAGGGGGCAAACTAAAAGATGTTTGGCCAAATGTGCTATCTTTATTTCTTATAATCGCAGGTCTGCAGGGCATTGCGCTTTGGGGTCTGAAAAGAAAAAACCTGATTTAGATGGAGACAACTCAATTGAAAGAACAGCTAAAGCGGCAAATCATAGAATTCCTGAACCTTACCGATACGACCCCCGAAAGCATCCAGGATGATAAACCCCTCTTTGGCGATGAAGGCCTGGGACTGGATTCTATTGACTCGCTCGAGCTGATCGTCCTACTTAACCGGGAATACGGCATTGTGATCAAAGACCTCAAAGAAGGTCGCAAGGTGCTGGTGGATGTCAACACGATGGTTGACTATATCGAAAAACACAGAACCAAATAAATCCAGGAGCCGTGAGCAGGGTTTTTGTCACCGGGATAGGCATCATCAGCGCCGTCGGATCTACCTTGAGGGAAAACCGCTCCGCACTCGCCGCCGGCAAAAGCGGTATCAGCTTCGCCGCCACCCTGTCCTCCCGCTATGCCGGCATCCTCCCTTGCGGGTCTATCAGCACTTCGACCGACCAGTGGCGGGAGCAATTCGGGATCGACGACCCGGGTATCACCCGCACAACACTTCTGGCGCTTCATGCCTTCTCCGATGCCATAGCGGATGCCGGCCTGGCCGAGACATCGCTGCGCGACCCCCGCGTCGCGCTCGTCGGCGCTACGACCGTGGGCGGGATGTGCCTTACGGATGAGCTATACCGTGATACGACCCGATCGTGTCAGGGCAGTCCGTATCTTTCTTCGTACGACTGTGCGTCCGTACACCTGTATCTGCAGTCGCGCTACGGGATGACCGGCCTGGCAACTACGATCAACACCGCCTGCTCGTCCTCTGCCAATGCCATCCAGTACGGGGCGCGGCTGATCCGCAACGGGCTGGCCCGAACGGCCATCGTAGGCGGCACCGACAGCCTGGCCAAGTTTACGATCAATGGCTTCCACGCCTTGCAGATCCTGTCGTCCGAGCCTTGCCGTCCCTTTGACCGGGACCGTTCCGGGCTGAATCTTGGCGAAGGAGCTGCCTTCCTCGTCCTCGAAGGAGAGGAATCCCGCCCAACTAAAACCATTTATGCCGAACTGACCGGCTATTGCAACACGAACGACGCCTTTCATCCGTCGGCCTTATCGCTTGCGGGAGATGGCCCTTGCCTGGCGATGCAGGGGGCGCTGCAATCCGCCGGACTGAACCCGTCTCAAATCGATTTCATCAACACCCACGGGACCGCCACGGAGAACAACGATGAGGCGGAAGCCAGGGCCATGCTCAGAGTATTCGCCAAGCTGCCCCCCTTCGCTTCCACCAAATCCTATACCGGCCACACCCTGGGCGCGGCCGGTGCGATAGAGGCCGTCTATAGCATCCTTTCCATTCGCCACCAGGAATTGTATGCCAGCCTGAATTTTGCTGAACCGATCCCGGATATCGGGGTTCGGCCGGTGCAAGCTTACCGGCAGCACAATGTCCGTCATGTGATGTCCAATTCGTTCGGGTTCGGCGGCAATTGTACCTCGCTCATTTTTTCCAACGTCAACTAGCCATGCTCTATATCCATCATACCTCCTGTATCAATCCGCAAAAAGAGCCCGATTCGCCGCCGGTTCCGGTGAACAACCAGCTAAAGGCTGTCGAACCCGGCTATGAAGGGATCCCGGGGAACGTATTGCGGAGAATGAGCAAATCCGTCCGGATGGGTGTCGGCGCCGCGCTTCCTTTACTAAAGTATGGTCCCGACGGGATACTGATCGGGACGGGGTATGGCGGGATGGAAGACAGCGTCCGTTTCCTCAATCAGATCGTCGCGTACGACGAAGGGCTGTTGACGCCCGGAACCTTCGTACAAAGCACCGCCAATGCCATTGCCTCTCAGCTGGGCCTGCTCCACCACAACAGGGGATACAATATCACCTATGTCAGCCGGGGGCTGTCGTTCGAAAGCGCGCTGCTCGACGCGGCGATGCTGGTTAAGGAACATCCCGGCAAAAGCTGGCTGGTCGCCGGGGTAGACGAGATATCCGATCATCACTACCGGTTCGAATGTGCGGAAGGCTGGTACAAAGGGGGGGTCGTTGCGGGAGAAGGAGCCGCCGCCTTCCTGGTCAATGACCGGCCGGCCGGCGCCCTTGGAAGAATTAGCAAGATCGTATTAATCGGGGGAGAGGACGAAGCCGTGCTGCGATCGGCGCTAACCGGCATCCTTGACGGGCAAACCCCCGGGTTGCTGTTGAGCGGCGAGAACGGTGGGAGCGGCGAGAACGGTGGGAGCGGCGGGAACGGCGGGATGGACGACAGCCGGGAAGGTAAGTGGTACCGGATCGTCGAATCGCTGATGGGTCCCGATGCGGATATTGTGCGCTTCAAAACAATCTGCGGCGAATATCCAACCGCCTCCGCTTTTGCGCTCTGGCTCGCCTGCAACCTCCCCGCCGCGCTGCAGGACCACCGTCATATCCTCTTCTATAACAATTACAAATTCACTCAACATAGTCTTATGCTACTCGAAAGACTCCTTTGAATCATTTATCAACCCCGGACAGCAAATAAAGGGAATGATAAATTCCCAGATAGTGATTGTATAGCAGAACCCGGCCGGCCCCTGATTTGACCTGCTGAGCAGCCAACCCGAGTGCAAAAGAAGTCGATGTCGGATATTCACCGGAACGTTCTTTGTAGGCCAAATTCGGTTTGCCGGGGAAGAGCTTCGCGCGGATCTCCCCTTTATCGCCCATAATGACCAGATCGATATCCGCGGGCTCAAGACCGTGCAGGTGCAAAAAGTTAATCACCTCCTGTTGCACGGCCTCGTCCTTCGAAGGTTTATAAAAACGATGAAACCCATCCAGCCTGGCGAGGTCGCCCTCCGAAGGCTGACCAGTCAACAGGAAAAAAGCAGCGCCTTCACCGGCAATCGCCCGCCGGAATAGTCCAAACCGCGCCAGCACGGCGCGACTCGTCTGAGTGATCTCATCGACGCCGCCTACCAGGACCGTAGCCGCTTCTCCGTCCGCCAATAACAAGGCGGCATCGAGGAGGGCAGATTCAAAAGAGAAACCGCGATGAACGAAGGTATTGTTATACCCGGTACATCCCAGCAGCAGGGCAATCTGCGCCCCGATGGTATTGTGCGTGGATTGGATGAAGGTAGCGGGCTGGAGCGTCTCTTCGTTTCGTTCGATCATGCTTGCCAGGAACAGCCCGGTATCTTCCAGACAGCCATAGGCAGTCCCGGTGACGATGGCGTCGGGCATCGCAACCCCTGCCTCACGGAGACAGGTAAGTGCCGCAGCGGCGCCCATGCGGATGATCCGGCTCATCCGGCGGATCAGTTTCGGATCGAGCAAAGTCCGATAGTCAGGCTCGCCCTGTCTCGGATTGATGGCCGCTGCCGATCGGATATAGATGGGTTGATTCACGCTGGCCATTTTGAAAAGACTAAAGAAGAACAATTCCCGCCGAAACCGAATGAATTGGAAAGGACATGACGGATCGGCACATCGCGGATCAGTTCCGTCTCCGGCACCAGGGGTAGTTCCGGCATGGGCGTCCGGAACCGAAGGTTGGGATACACAAGACCATGCCGGACCGCCAGCACGGAAAACACGGCTTCGATCCCACCGCTCGCCCCCAGCGTATGGCCGGTGAAGGATTTTGTCGAGCTCATTTTGGGATAACGTGGATCGAACAGCCGCCGGATCGCCGTGCCTTCGGCCAGGTCGTTATTCTGGGTGCCTGTCCCATGCAGGTTGATATAGTCGATGTCGGCAGGCGCCAGCCCGCTTCGTTCAACCGCCGTCTTCATAGCCAGCCAGGACCCGCGGCCATCCGGTGAGGAGGCCGTCTGATGATAAGCATCATTGGCATTGGCATATCCGCTCAACATGCAGTCGATCCGCGCAGGAAGCGTCGCCGCCACGGCGTCGGACACGAGCACGAGGTATCCCGCGCCCTCACCGAGATTCAGACCCTGCCTTTCGGCGTCCATAGGTTTACACCAGCCCCGGTCAAGGATCATCAGCGAATTAAACCCATTTAACGTGAATTTTGTCAAGGCGTCGGTCCCGCCGGCTACCACCACGTCCAATATTCCATGGCGGATGAGTTTGGCGCCAAATCCGATCGCGTTGGCGGAAGAGGAACAGGCGGTGCTGATGGTCGTCTGATAATCGTGCAGTCCGAGCCGGGCCGCTACCCACTCGGTGCTGTAACCACATTCGTGCTGCGCGACTTCGCGCAAGCGGCCGCGAAATCCGCGGGCTGCGAACTTCTCGGTCAAGTCCATCCCGCCGACGGTGTTTGCCGAAACGATGCCCGTGCGCCAGCGATCCCGTTCCGGGATCGCTGCGTCATCAAGCGCCTCGCGCACGGCGATGAGGCTTAACAGAGCGGTTCGACTGGTCCCCTCCGAAACACTCGCGATCTCCGCCAGCCGGGCGTTATCCGCCTTCACTTCCGCGACAGGGATCTTTCCCCGAAGCGCCGTATCCAGCCAGCGAATGTCGCCCATCCCGGCCTGACCGGTCTCCAGCGCCGCAAGACATTCGCGGATATTGTTGCCGATAGCGGAGATGACCCCCGCCCCGGCCACTGCCACAGGTGTCATTATGTTCATGCGGGTTGGTTTAAATTATACAGCCGATCCATATTCTCCGCGGTGAAAGGTAATCCCGCTAACTTATTTTCGGTCAAAAAAAGTGCCGCCGCATAATGATCCCCCAATACTTCCACCCAGCCGCAGATACAGGCACGGGCATTCCCGTTGTCCAGCAGATCGCGGACATAGTTCCCGATAAAAGCCGCGTCAAACGTTGAGGTGATAAAAAAGGCATTCTCCCCCTTGAAATTATGCCGGATGCAGATCTCGCCGATCATGATATTTGGCAGCGTGTAGACAAACAGCGCCGGGCTGGGAATCTCCATGACCGAAGCAAAATACCGGTAATCGGTGTCAAGGCTGGAATTGGCATTGGACAGGACGACCGCCATCTCCTCCGGCCGGTATTCTTTTATCCCATCGCTTAGCAGGAGTTCGGCCGCGAGCCAGCCCAATTTGCTAAGATGGTCCATCTTATAGAATTTGGGATATTGGAAACCGAAATGCTGATAACAGGAGAGCAGAAAGTCGGCAAGCCCTCCTGGCGCTTCCCACGCGAGCCGCCCCTGCTCGTAAATTCGATTGTCCCGGATGACACAGCTGGCGGTGATGTGGTGCATGAGAATGTTTTATTTGCTTAGGATAAGAGCCGCATTGCAGCCGCCAAACCCGGAGGCCGTCTTCAGGCAGTGATCCAACCGCGAAGACTGAAGGGTCGTGCACACATTCAACGGAGTTGACACGCCGTTGGTCTCGTATCCCAGGCTCGGCAAAACCAGGTCTTCGCGCATCGATTGCAGGGTAACGATGGTCTCGATCAGCCCGGCAGCACCAAGCGTATGCCCATAGTACCCTTTCAGGCTATTGACCGGCGCCATCGCCAGGCCAGCCAGCGTAATCGCCCGGGCTTCCATTTCGTCGTTATACAACGTCGCCGTACCGTGCGCCGAAATAAAATCGATCTCATCCGGAGCGCAACCTGCCTCCGCCAACGATCGCGTGATGACCTGCGCCAGTTCCTCCCCCGTCCGCGAAGGACCTGAAATATGGTTGGCGTCGTTGCTGACCGATCCGCCGCGGAGGCGCAGGTTACCCCGATACCGCGCGTCACCCGACAGGATAACGGCACCCGCGCCTTCACCCAGGTTGATCCCGTCGCGCGCCTGATCGAATGGCTTGCAGGGACCTGCAGCAACCGCCTGAAAGGAGCCAAACCCCGACAGCACGAATTTGGTAATGACGTCCGCACCGGCAACGACCGCAGTGGTATAACGGCCCGAGCGGATCAACCGCATGGCGGTTATCAATGCGAGAACCCCCGAAATGCAGGCATTGGAAATAACGACCGGCGAATGGACAAAACCAAATTTATCCGCGACGAGCCGGGCTGAGGCAGTAAGCGAGATCCGCGCCGGGTCTTCGATGCCTTCTTCGAGCAGGCTGATATTCCCTTTGGTGGTGGAGAGGATCAGGATGGTCCGCGGGTCGGCAACGTCGATGCCGGCGGGGCCCACAACCTGGTCGATCGATTCGATCAGAAGCTGCTCGAATTTGGTATTCCGTCCGTTATCCTGAATCATGTCACGATCGAACAACCCGGCATAAAACGGTTGGTCCGCCATCTCCGGCCGATCCTGCCGGCGAACCCCGGAAATCCCGCGTGTCAACTGCGCGAAGTTCTCCGCCGAATTCCCCCCGAGCGGGGAATAAATATTATCCGCCACAACAAAGATGTCTTTCATCCGGCGTTACATGATTAAGATTTTCATCTCACCCGTGGCGACAATCGACTGCCCGCAGGTGATCCGGCCTGAAATTACGACAATATCCGCGACCCTGGCGGTTACGGTGACGGTCGTGATCAGTTCTTCACCCAACTCCGGAAGGCGCGTTATTTCGAAGTTGTTGATGGCCACGATGGCGCCGCCACGCACCGCACCATCGCACGCCGCGCCGCCGGCGGCAAACGCCGCATATCCCGCGCCGGCGGCGGCCGTCTGGGCCATATTCTCGATCAACCCGGCCACGCTGAACTTCCTGCCTATCATCAGCAGATTGTCCGCGGTAACCGAAAAGCTCGTTGTAGTGGCCGATTCCGCCGAATCCAGCAACCGGTCCACCATAATAAACGGCGGCCCCTGCGGGATCAGCGTCTTGATATCAGGAATATAATCCGCCATTGATGCTCAGTACTTCAGCATTTATATAGGATGCCCGCGGGGAAGCCAGGAACCCAACGGCATAAGCCACCTCTTCCGGCAATCCGAACCTCCGCACTGGTATCAGCACCTTTATTTCCTTCTCATTCAACCCTTCGGTCATGTCGGTATGGATAAACCCCGGTGCGACGGCGTTCACCGTGATCCCGTGGCGGCCTACCTCCGCGGCCAGCGCTTTGGTAGCGCCGATGACGCCGGCCTTCGCCGCGGAATAATTTGTCTGCCCGGCCTGACCTTTCAGCCCCGCAAGGGATACCACATTGATGATCCGGCCATATTTTCTCAGCAACATCCCATTCAGCACGATCCGCGTAACATAGAAGAAGGAGTCGAGGTTGGTCCGGATCACGTCGGACCATTGCTTGTCTTCCATCCACAACATCAGCGCATCCTCCTTGATCCCGGCGTTATTGACCAGCACCTCGATATACCGGTCCGCGTCTTTCTCCAGCCATGACGTCAACTGCCGGTGCACCTGCTCGTTGTCACCGACATCGAAAGGGAGCAGCTCCCCCTCACCGCCCTGCTCGCGGATCATCCCCAGGGTCCGGGCCGCTTCATCCTGTCCGGAACGGAAGTTGACAAGCAGGTAATAGCCTGCGTCCGCGAGTTCCAGGCAGATGGCGCGTCCTATCCCTCTCGATCCGCCGGTTACCAGCGCACATTTCATGGCAGGGGGCTTGATTGTTCCAAGAATTCCTTTACCTTTTTCTGTTCCTTGTATTTAGGATGATCGTCGACAAAGGTCGGGAATATTTCCCTCACGCGGTCGTATACGGCCCGGGTAGCGGGAGCAAGCTTGTGGCGGCAACCCACCGCGTCGATCGCCTGGAGGACCGACATCAGCTGTATACTCAATACTTCATAGGAGTTGTCGATTACCTTCCTGGTGAGCAGGGCGGCGTTTGCGCCCATGCTGACGATATCCTGGTTGTCATTGTTGTTGGGAATGCTGTGCACATACATCGGGAACGACAAGGTCTGATTCTCCGCTACCGTGGAAGTGGCGGTGAACTGGACGCCCTGCATCCCGAAGTTAAGCCCCAGCACGCCCAGGTTGACAAAGGGCGGGAACTTGCGGTTCAGCCGGTCGTTGAGCAGGTAGTTCAGCTGTCTTTCCGCCAGCATGGACAGCTTGGTGACCGCGATCCGCACCTTGTCCATTTCCAGCGCGACATAGTCGCCATGGAAGTTGCCGCCGTGAAAAACATTGTTGTTCCGGTGATCGACAACCGGGTTATCATTGACCGAGTTCAGCTCGTCCACCAGTACCTGCTCCGCCTGGCGAACGGTGTCGTAAACCGGGCCCAGTACCTGGGTAACACAGCGAAGGGAATAGTATTCCTGCACCTTATCTTCAAACACTTCCTGTTCCAGGCTGCCGGCGTGATACAGGTGCTCGGACCGGTTACGGATCATTGCGCTGCCGGACAGGATTTGCCGGATGTTTTGAGCTACCGCATTCTGACCGGGATGGTGCTTGACGATATTAAGTTCATAGGAATAGTGGTCGTCGAATGCGCTGACGATCTCGTTGGTAAGCGCCGACAGAAAAATGGCCCATTCTACCAGCCGCCCGGCACCGAGCAGATTCACGAGCCCGATCCCGGTCATGGCGGAAGTACCGTTCAGAATGGCCAGACCTTCACGGACATAGATGCGGAGCGGCTGAATGCCCAATCGCGCGAATACCTGAGCTGCAGGCTGGACCGTTCCATCATAGATCACCTCACCTTCCCCGATCAGGGCCAGTCCGACATGAGCAAGCTGGACGAGGTCCCCGCTGGCGCCTACACCTCCATGTTCATAAATACAGGGGAGGATCTCCCTGGCGATCATTTCCCGCAGCAGGATCACCGTTTCCGGATGCACGCCGGAATATCCCTGCATCAGACTGTTCAATCGCGTGATCATGGTGGCTTTTACGAGCTCGGGCGAAAGCAGGCTGCCACTGCCGGAGCAGTGACTGCGGATGAGATTGTACTGAAGCTCGAGCGCCTTCCCGTTCCCGACTTTATATTGGGCCATGGGGCCGAAGCCGGTATTGATGCCATAGATCAGCTTGTCGGCTGAGAATTCGGTCAGGAACCGAAAGTTCTCCGCCACATTTCCAAGCGCCGCTTCATCAAGCGTGAAATTTGTCTTTCCGTGGAGAATGGAAGAAAAATCGGCTAACGAAAGGGGCTTTTTTCCAACAGCGATCATGGGCTGAGCTATCATGGGCTGCAAGTTATTTATATTCGCTTCTCCGGTCAAGAAATTTAATTGCCTTTCTGCCGGCTTCGGGGAACTGCATGCTTTGCAAATCCGCCAGGCTGTAATAATTGATCTGCGGACTCACACGCAGCCTGGCCTGGAGATAGGCCCGGATGCGGTGATCGGCTTCCTCCGTCCGGCTTGCCGGAACCAGGTGTAGAAGGATCTCATCGAGCCCGACTTCGTTGGAATATACTTCAACAACGAAATCCACAATTTCTTCCATTCCATTGAGCAATTCGAAGAGGGCAGGTGGATAGAGGGTGGTCCCCTTGAATTTGATCATTTGCTTTCTGCGGCCGAATATGGGCGAAAGTCGGAGGCTTGTGCGGCCGCAGCCGCAGGGCTCGTCGGACCAGGTGCAGATATCGCCGGTCTTGTATCGGATCAGCGGCATGCCTTCGATACCCAGCGTGGTGATCGTCACCTCCCCCGGGACACCGGGCCCTACCTTGCGGTCCTGTTCGTCCAGCAACTCGACGATGAGCAGGTCCGGCTGCAGATGACCGCCCCTGCCTTCGCCGCATTCGGTAAAGGCCGTTTGCATTTCGGTGCTGGCGTAGGTCGAATACAGCCGGATATTCCAGGCTTCGGTGATCTTCTTGCCGAGAATATTCAGGGAAAGATCGGCCTGACGAATGTTCTCACCGATACAGATGGCCGATCGGACTGAGGTATCATTGGGGTCGATCCGGTAGTCCTGTGCATAGCGGATCAGCTTCAGGAGAAAAGATGGGACGGCCACGAGTACGGTTGGCTTAAGCCGGCGGATGGTCTCCCACTGGAGCGCCGGAACACCCGGGCCTACGCGGATGACACTGGCCCCGAGACGCCGGATTCCGGAATAATAGGCGATCCCGGCCATGAACTGGCGATCGAGCGTGAGCATCAGCTGGTAGGTATCGGCGGACGTTCCGTCGGCGCAGCGGAAGGACATGTATTCATTGTAGGCGAGCCGGTCCAGGTCGCCGGTGGTCAGTGCAATGGTGACAGGACTGCCCAGCGTTCCGGACGTTGTCGTATACTCCGCGATGCGGTCGCGGCCGACGCAAAGGAAATCGTCGTTGCGACGTTGAAGGTCTTCTTTGGTAGTGGTCGGGATAGCGGTGAGGTCATCAAGGGACCGGACGGCCGAAATATCGATGCGGTTCCGGTCAAACAGATCGCGGTAGAACGGCGAGTTCCGCGCTGTGTAGGCCAGCTGCTCCCGAAGCTTTCGTTCCTGGAGCGTCTTTATCTTGTCAGCGGACCCGAATAATATTTCCGGTGAGCCCATACTCATGGATGTAGGTGTCGGAGGATCTTGTCCTGTGCGGATCGGAGCTGATCAGGTGTCAGCTTTAACTTGGGCCGGGTAAAGTTGAGGTCATCAGCGTGATCGATGGGTATAAGGTGCAGGTGGGCGTGCGGCACTTCGAGACCAACCACCGAAAGCCCGCACCGGTTGCAATTGAACGATCGTTCGATGGCATGGGCGATTGGCTTGGCAAACAACATCAGCCCGGCCAGGTATTCATCGGGCATATCGAAGAACCGGTCTACCTCCAGCTTTGGCACCACCAGCGTATGGCCCTCGCGAAGCGGAAAGATATCCAGGAAGGCAAAGAACCGCTCATTTTCCGCAATTTTATACGAAGGTATTTCCCCGGCGATGATCTTTGTGAAAAGGGTCACACCGTTATATTTTCGATTTTGAATTGCAAGGTGCCGGCAGGTACCCGGACATCGGCGACCTCACCTACCTGCTTGCCGAGCAGACCTTTGCCGATCGGTGAGGTGACGGAAATCTTGCCAAGCTTGAGGTCAGCTTCTTTTTCCGATACCAGGTGATAGGTCACTTGCTTCTTGTTGATGAGGTTCGTTACGGTCACCTTGGTCAGAATAGACACCTTACTCGTATCGATGGTGCCCTCGTCGATGACCCGCGCGTTGGCCAGCTCACCTTCCAACCTCAGGATCTTGGCTTCGAGCAGTCCCTGAGCCTCCTTCGCGGCATCATATTCAGCATTTTCCCGTAGATCGCCCTTCTCTCTTGCTTCCGCGATTGCCTTGGATGCAGCGGGCCGTTCCACGGTCTTCAGCTTTTGCAATTCGACTTTGAGATGCTCCAGTGCGTCTTTGGTGTAATAAGTGAATCCACTCATAATCCCTCCTTTGGACATCGTCCAACTTTTAAAAAGAAAAAAAATACAACGCCCTGGAATCATCCAAGGCATTGCATTAGGGCTGTAAAGATAACAAAATTATTTCATTCACCTGATATCCCCAGTTTTCGGGGGTGGGCGCTGACCTCAGTTTTCGGGGTGGGCGCTGACCCCAGTTTTCGGGACCTGTCTCAGTGGGATACAATACCCAGTTTTTCGAGGATGACCCTGGCCATTTTGAGGAAGGCCTCCTGGGAATACCCGGCAATATGAGGGGTGAGGAGCGTATCCGGGCGATTCAGCAACGTTTCCAGCTGCTGCCGTTCAACTTCGGTATAGGTTTCCAGCTTCTCGTTCTCCAGGACATCCAAGGCAGCACCGGCGATCTTACCGGTCTCCAGGGCCCGGATCAGCGCCGCCGTATCATGGACCTTTCCGCGTGAAGCATTGATAAACCATGGTTTGCGTTCCAGGGAATTAAAGAACCCATCCCCCGCCATATGGTAGGTCTCCTCCGTAAGGGGCACGTGGAAGCTGATGACATCGGAATACCGGGCCAGCTGCTCGAAGGACGCTTCGTGGACATAGTCCCGGGCAAAGCCGAATTTGTACTTGTCATATGCAAGAACCGTCGTGTCGAACGAGCTCAGGAGCCTGGCAAACGCTCCTCCGGCATTGCCGAAACCCACAATACCGACCGTTTTCCCCATCAGCTCGGTCCCCCGGTTGGCATCCCGGATCCATTTCCCTTCCCTGATCTCGGCTTCGCTGGATGCCAGCTTGTTCATCAGCGTCAGGAGCATCCCCAACACATGCTCCGCCACCGCATTGCGGTTCCCTTCCGGGCTGCTGACACACCGGATACCTTTTGATACCGCATAGGCAACGTCGATCAGTTCCATCCCGCTGCCCAGCCGCCCGATCCATTTCAGTCCGGATGCCCGGTCCAGCATCGGGCGGTCGATCTTTAGCCGGGTGGTGACGATGAGCCCTTCGACCCCATCGATCTCCTCCAGCAGCTCGTCGTAAGTTATTTGCGGGGAATATCGGACGGTATAGCCTTTTTCAGCGAGCGTGGCCGCGAGATAATCGTGGGTTTTTGCGGTTATAATAACGGTTTTCATTTGTGGGTCATTTTCCAGGTTAGCGCCGCAAAATCGGGAATCGTCAGCTGCTCCGCGCGCCGGTCGAAAAGCGGATCGCGAAGTGTTTCCTGGTCGAAAAGCGACCGGACCGCATTGCGCAGTGTCTTTCTGCGCTGGTTAAACGCCGTCTTCACCAGCAGGAAGAAGCTCGCTTCATCGCGAAAGACAGGCGGCGGACAGGGCGTGAGCCGGATGACCGCGCTCTTGACCTTTGGTGGCGGGACAAAGCTGGTCTCCTGAACTTCGAACAGGTACTCAACGCGGAAAAAAGCCTGGATCAGCACGCTGAGCACGCCATAGGTTTTTGAACCCTCTTTGGCGGCTATCCGCAGGGCCACTTCCTTCTGGAACATACCGATCACCGTGAGCAGGTCCGTTCTCCAGTCGAGCAGCTTGAACAGGATCTGCGTGGAAATATTGTATGGGAAATTACCGATCACGGCGAATAGGTCATCAAAGGGTTTGTCCAGCTCGAGGATGCTGCCCGTCAGGATCTTGCCCTGCAGCGCCGGCCATGTCGTCAGCAAATAACCGATCTTTTCTTCATCCAGTTCCACCGCCTTAAAGTCGACGCCTTCCAGTCCCATCAAGTATTTGGTCAGCGCCCCGCCCCCGGGCCCCACTTCAAGGAGACGGGCGAAAGGAAGAGTCTCGTTCGCGACACCCGCGCCACCGGCAAGAGGGGCTCCACCGGCAAGACGGGCTCCGCCGGCGAGCGCCGCGACGATCTTCCGGGAGATATTTTCATCCCGGAGAAAATGCTGGCCGAGGGATTTTTTCAATGTATACATAAGTAGCACAAAGGGCCACAAATTTATTAAATATCGGCTTCATCTGTTAATAAGTCCTTTGGTGAAATTTTCAAGAGCTTGGCTATTTCGAATAAAGTTTCTATTGATGGCTGCATGTCGTTGGTACACCATCTTGATACAGTAGATTTATCTTTATTAATTTTTTCGGCTAGCCACAAACTTGTTTTAGTCCGTTCGGCTAAAACCGATTTTATCCGGTTAAACTTCTTTTTCATTTCACAATTCGAAATATTAGTTTCGTTATACGAAAACAGTCCTTAATTTCGGTGCGGTTCCAGTCATTAAATATAATTATGTCTATTTTTTAAACAAGCGAAAAGTTACATTTGACCAAAAGTACTTTTCATGGATCCCTTAGAAGAAAGACTAAGAGGAATATTAAGGCGTTATTCAGAATCGTTTAGTGGGAAGCAATATAAAATAGAATCCGATGAATCTGACGTTTTAATGGAAGTTTTTGGAATCACACAAGAACTTAAAAAGGAAAACAAACAGTATTGGGGAAGGGAACTTGGTATGTGTTGGCAACTGTTAGTGGTAGAAGTATTTAAAACTTTCTGTAAAGATTTTGCGCCCGCTAAGAGATATGGAGAAGATGAACCGGCTGATTTTTTTGTAATAAATGACGCCGTTGATACCAAATATAGAGTTGGTTCTGGTGATTCCGGGACTCTAAAAAAATTCAAGCAGTACGGAGAATTGTTAAGGAATGATGGATATACCCCAGTCTTTTTGTTCTTAAGAACAGATAATTTACCTGCTGCAATGACGGCATGCAAATCTGGCGGCTGGACTATATACGAGGCGGGCGATTCTTTCAAATATATCCAGTCAAAAACTAACTTTGATTTAAAATCGTGGTTGGTTAACCATAAAATTGGCGGCAACTACACAATAATAAGATAGGATGATCAAACCGGAAAAGAATGTCGTTTACAGTGGTGATTGCATTGAGATATTGTCAGAATATCAATCCGATTCAATTGCCTGCTGTATTACCGACCCCCCTTACAATTATGAATTTATCGGACACAAATGGGACGATGATGAGGTAAAGAGAAGAACAGAAAGGGTCAAAAATAGTAAGACGATGGTTAAGAATATTCCCTATGGCAGTGGCTTAGCAGGAGGAGTTAGAAATGAGCGATGGTATGAAAGGAATAGACTGAATGATTTAGAGTATACCAAGTGGTGTGAGGAATGGGGTAAGGGTTTATATAAGGTTTGCAAAGCCGGTAGTCCCGTCGCCGTGTTTAACAGTAATAGATCAATAGCACATGTTCAAATTGCCCTTGAAAGCTGTGGTTTTTACACGAGAGATATATTAGTTTATAGAAGAAATTCCGGTATCCCCAAAGGACTTAATTTGGAACGGAAATTAAAAAAGATGAATCATAAAGATTCCGAAAAATGGGAGGGATGGCATAGCGCATTCCGCAATGAGTGGGAAGCAATTTTGCTTGTTCAAAAACCACTCTTAAACAATTATTGGGAAACAATTCAGAAAACCGGAGTAGGTGTATTCAAAACAGCAAATAGAGATGGCGGCTTTCAATCTAATATATTCGAAAATTTCACCAATAGATCAAATCAGGATAAATTTGAACATTGCACCGTAAAGCCACTATCGTTAATCAAGAAGCTAATTGATACGTTGGTTCCTTTTTCCCCTGATAATATCATTTTGGATCCCTTTGCCGGTAGTGGAACAACCTTGGTAGCTGCAAAAGAGCTTGGGTACAATTATGTCGGAATTGAAATCGAAGAGAATTATATTCCAATTATTAATGACAGACTTAAGCGAAGTAGCCAAAATAATCCGTTACAATTCTAGCCTGTCGCTAGCGCAAAAGTCGTACTTTTGGGCCGAAAAAATAAGATTTAGCGCATGAGCATGAGCATTCAACACCAACGACCTGTGATAGGGATTACCATCGGCGATCTGAATGGGATCGGAGCGGAACTGATCATCAAGACCTTTTCCGATCACCGGTTGCTGGAGCTCTGCACTCCGCTGATCTTTGCTTCCACCAAGCTGATCAATTTCTATCGTAAGTCCGCGCCGGAGACCAATTTCAACTATCAACCTACAAAGGACTTCACGCGGATCACACCCAAACAGATCAATATCTACAACTGCTGGGAAGAAGAGATTGCGATTTTGCCGGGCCAGCTGACCGATATCGGCGGGTCATATGCCGTCAAGTCGCTGGTAGCTGCCGTGGAGGCTCTGCGCGACCGGAAGATCCAGGGACTGGTGACCGCCCCGATCCACAAGAAGAATACGCAGTCGGCCACGTTCAATTTCACCGGTCATACACCCTACCTGAAACACGCGTTCAATGCCCCCGACGTCCTCATGATGATGGTATCGGATACGATGAAGGTGGGACTGGTGACCGAGCATGTACCGGTGAAAGACATCACGCGATATATTACCCGGGAGGCCATTCAGTCGAAGCTAAAGATCCTGAATGAAAGCCTGATGCGGGACTTTGGCATCGACAAGCCAAAGATCGCCGTCCTGGGTCTGAACCCGCACGCCGGGGATGACGGCCTGATCGGAAAAGAAGACGAAGAGATCATCAAGCCGGTGATCAAGGATGCCAAACATCAGATGATGGTATTCGGCCCATACAGCGCTGATGCCTTTTTCGCCCGCAATTATCAATCCCGCTTCGATGGCGTCCTGGCGATGTATCATGACCAGGGGCTGATCCCGTTCAAATCACTGTCCGGCGGGGAAGGCGTAAACTTCACCGCGGGGTTGCCGATGGTCCGAACCTCCCCCGATCATGGGACCGCCTTCGATATCGCCGGGAAGAATAAGGCGGACGCCACCTCCTTCCTGACGGCCCTGTATACCTGTCTGGACATTATCCGCAACCGGCAGGAATACGACGAAAACCGCAGCAATCCAATGAGAAAGATGGGCGCCGCCGTCATGGGGAATGCGGAAGACGAGAAGCTCGAGGGGACGCGGGGGTGACCTACTCCGTCCTCAAACTTTTTACGGGGTTGGCAAGCGCCGCCCTTATAGCCTGGTAACCCACGGTAAGCAGCGCAAGACCGGTTATGGTCACACCGGTCAGGACGAACACCCACCATTCGATCCTGATGCGATAGGGATAATCCTGCAGCCATTTGTTCATCACCCACCACACGATCGGCGACGCAATTACAACGGCGATCACCACCAATTGGAGGAAACCTTTTGAAATCAATTGAAAGATGGCAGAAAGCGAAGCGCCCAATACCTTGCGAATGCCGATCTCTTTTGTCCGGTTGCTGACCGCTAACACCGAAAGACCCAGCAGACCGATGCAGGAGAGAAAGATGGAAAGGCCGCCCGCCGACCCGATAATACTGCTTAACCTTTCTTCGGACTGATAAAAACGATCCAGGTCTTCATCCAGGAATTTGTATTTGATCGGATAATTGGGAAGGATCTTTTTCCATTCCGCCTCTATCGATGCCAGACCTTTTGCCGGATTACCGGGTCGAAGGCGAACAAAGAAATGATTGGGCTGCTCATGGGGGAATCGAAGAAAGATCTGTGGCGCTATCTTTTGCTGGAGGCCTATGTAGTTGAAATTCATTACGACCCCGATAACGGTTGGGGCTTTGGCGAGACCGTGATTGTCATATCCTTCAAGCGGCTTGCCAACAGATGTTGCTGGCGTCCAGCCATATTCATTCATCATGGCTTCGTTGATGATCACATTGTTGACGGTGTCGCTGGCGATGTCCGGGCTGAAGTTCCTGCCGGCAAGCATCCGCATCCCCAGCGTTGGAATATAGTCGGCATCGACATTGTATTCGGCGCAACTGATCGACTTTCCGTCGTACGTATAACCGGTGCCGCTCATTCCTTCCCGTTCGCCAAGCCCATTCTGCGCGCTCGCGCTGCCGGCGATCTCAGGATGAGCAGCAAGGCCCTGCCTGAATAGGGCGTACACATTCCTGTTATCGGGTATGAGATACGTCTCCAATTCTACCACATTTTCCTTGTCGAAACCCGGGTTTTTTGACTCCATATAATGCAGTTGCTGCAGGATGATAATGGCCGAGATGATCATCGCCGCGGATAAAACGAACTGAACCGTCACCAATGATTTGGTGAACAGATTCGAGCCGCCCAGCTTTACTTTTGTCTTTAGCACATCCGCCGCTTTGAATGCGGACAAGAGCAATGCCGGATAAAAACCGGCCAAAAGCCCGGCTATCAGCATCATGGCGATGATCAACCCGATCAATTGCGGAAACTGCGTGATCGAAAAGACCAGCTGCCTGCCCGCAAGCCGGTTAAAGTACGGCAACAGGCGCATCGCCAGCAAAAGCCCCGCTACGGTCGAAATCAGGGTAAGCAGGATGGATTCGGTAAAGAACTGAAACATCAGCGCCCTTTTTGTTCCGCCGATCACCTTTCGCACGCCGACCTCTCTTGACCGGCTTGCGGAACGACCGATGGCCAGCGTTGTAAAATTCATACAAGCGATCAGCAACACACCGGCGGCTATGAGGAGCAGGATCCAGATCATTTGCGGGTCAACGGGTGAAACCTTTACTCCGAACAGTCGGGTGTTGGTATGAATGGCTTTAAGCGGTTCAAGCGTTAGTCCGGCTCCCGGATCTAGTTTCGGTTGCTGCCGATGTTTAAGATCGGCCATCGGTTGTCCATCCCGCGCCAGGTTACTACCTGGCTTTAATTGTACAAAGGTCAAATAGGAATTCCAACCCCAGTTATTGGAATTCTTGCCTTCTTCCGTGAGCGCCCAGCGCGCAAAGCTGGCCAGCATCGTAAACTGAAAAGAGGAATTGGCGGGAACGTCTTCGGCGATGCCGGTGACGACAACGGGTTGAAACACGTTTTCAATCTTCACCTGGAAAGTTTCTCCGATCGCATTTGATCGCCCAAAAAGTCTTTTTGCGGTTTGTTCCGTCAGGACGATATTGTGAATGTCGGCCAACGCCGTCGTTGGATTACCATATTTTAGTTTAAAGGACAACATCGAGAAGAACGCAGGATCCGCATAACCCAGATTTTCGCGTCTTCCTTCCTTGTCTACGTTGATGAACGTCTCGAAAGGCTGCACGTAGCGCACATCTTCTTTTACACCTGCCAATTCCTGTTTCATCGCCGGCCCCAGGGGCATTTCGGTAAAGATCGAACCGCCGATCGCCTCTTTAGGACCCGTTCTGCCATTCAGGACCAGGTAGATATCATCGGCATTCTTATGAAAACCGTCGAAATTGAATTCATTTACGGCGTATAGCAGGAAAAGAATGAAACAGGCAATGCCGGTGGATAGTCCGAAAAGGCTGATAAAGGACAGCCCTTTTTGTTTGGCGAGGTTCCGCCAGGCGAGTTTAAGATAGCCTTTTAGCATGGTAGTAGATTTGGCGAAAATAGGTCAACCAAGACGGTGCCACTTGTTTATATTATTGTAAATGAATAAGTAAGAGTTCGGGTCGTCGTGAAAATGTTCGGTTTCGTACACCAGTTGTCCGCTTGGGTGAAACCGGGTTTTGAGTACCGCGTCGAACGGCCGGCGTCACTTTTTTTGCCGGGGGGCTTGCAAAAACAGAATGTCTTTTCTATCTTTGAGCCATACCGGGGGTGTTTCCTCCCCGGATCTCCTCTAAATTCATTTTCCGAAAAACAGTTCGCAATTTCCTGAGTCGTGAGTTCCTCTCCTTTGAATCGCCTCTGATTTTCAGCATCCTATTGCTTTATTCACCTTCTGAAAATTACAAAGATGAAACGGAACTTCTCTACGATCTTTTTTTCGTGCGCGCTGGTAATCGCTTTTTCCTCACTACACGCAGCAGGTATTACCGACAATTTCAATTCCCGTCCCGGGGTTAGCCTTTCGCAGGTAAAAGGGTATTTGCAAGGCCACTGCTGGTTCTTTGCCGATTTCGATGTTAACCGTAACGGATGGGCGCCCGCGATAGAGGGCGACGGCGCCATGGTCTCGGGCACCGGGGCCAGCGCTACGGAACGCACGGGTATTTATACCCCCATACTGGATATGGCTGGCAACACGCCGGTTTCCTTCAGCTACAGCTTTAATCTGCCGGTACAGGACCGCCGCTGGCTGAAGATCTATGCGGCCGACGCGAATGATATGCCCGCCATTCTCCTCGACAGCCTCGAGCTGACGGGCTCGCAAGCCGGTCACGTGTATACTTACAATAAAACGCTCTCCATCTCTACGCCCCGCCAGTACAAATTGGTCCTCAATTATCAGGGTATCGGCGGCAGCGAACGGATCGCCATCGACCAGTTGGTGGTCGGCGCCGCTTTACATTACGCCTCCACCTGCAATGTCGCCCCGGTGGCGGTGCGGGACCGGTTCACCGGAACGGCCAGCCATACGGCGGCGGGAAATGTGCTGAGTAACGACTATGATCCGGACCATGAGACGATGACGGCCTACCTCCTGTCGGAGTCCCCCGACGGCCGCGTCGACCTGAATAAGAATGGTGAGTTTGTGTTTACCCCCAAAGACGGCTTCACGGGCAATTCCACGGAGTTCGCCTATAAGGTCTGCGATAACGGCAGCCCGGCACTTTGCTCCATTACGACGACCGCAACCATCAAGTTCCCGGCAAAGAGCGCGTTGACCAGCTTCTCCGCACTGTATAGCCACAAGGCGGTAGCGATCAGCTGGAACACGGCGAGCGATAATCACAGCACGGTATTTGAGATCGAGCGGAGCCTGAATGGGACCGGTTATGAGAAGGTTGGGGAAATCCACGCATTGGAAGCAGGCGCGGTCGCTCAGAATACGGCCGGACAATATACGTTCGACGACAAGGTGCGTGAGGCGGAACGGAAGAGCGACCTCTACTACCGCATCCGGCAGACCGATGCCGCCCACCGCGTGACCTACTCCAAAATACTTATCCTGCGATCTTATAACAGCCGCAGCGTGGAGGCCGTCAGCGTTACACCCGATCCCAATGTCAATGATATCCAGGTGGGGGTTCAGCTGAAAGAGAAATGTTTTGTCGTGATGCGCGTCACGGATTCAAAAGGCAGTGAGCTGATCAAGCAGACAGCTTTTGGCGAGAATGGGGAGAACAGCTATAATATCGAAGGGACGTCGCAGCTGCAGCCGGGCATGTACCAGTTGGAAGTGATCATCAACAGCGGTGAGCGCCTGACGATGATGCTGGAGAAGAGCTAGGGAACGATTCTATTTCTTTATATTCAAATAAGCTTGCAGGTCTTTGACATACTCCTCAAAGGCCTGCACCCCTTGTGGGGTGATCTTGCAGATCGTCTGCGGATAATTGTCCTTAAATGACTTGGTAACGTCGATATAGCCGGCTTCCTTAAGCTTGTTGATCTGGACGCTCAGGTTGCCGGCCGAGGCATTGGTCTTTTCCCGCAGATACGTGAATTCCGCCTCTTTCACGGTGATCAGGAGGGAAACAACCGCCAGCCGAAGTTGGGAATGCAATATCGGGTTGAGGTCCTTAAACATGTTGTCTTTTTGCTTTCAGATAGCATCTCCGGAGGATGAGGCCGGGGATGAACCAGGCCAGCAGGGCTCCGCCCGCCATCAGGAACAGGGCGTTGGGATATGGGATATAGACCGCCAGGATCGCCAGACCCCAGCAGGTCAGTCCACCGACGATCATTGGCACGAACCGGCGCCCATAACCGGTAGCAAAGGTCGGGATGCCAAAAAGGGTCAGATAGATCGGGGCATCATGAACAATATTCAGGGCGTAGGCAAGATAGGAGAACAGGAAGATCGCAATGGCATAGCTCAGCCAGACTCCGCCGATCAGGTCGCTCTGGTACGACTTGTAGCCCCGGCTCTTCGCTTCCCGGATCGAAATGATGACCTGCGGAACCACGGCGGCAGTCGTCAGGAACCAGATATAATTCAGTGGGGTCCATTGCAGATAGTGGTTGGCATAGGTAGCCAGGCTGCAGAAAATGATGACGCTCCCCCACAACAGGGCGCTGATGCCCGTGTCATAGTAGTCGTTCTTGGCCCGGTTGATCATGCTGGTGATCAACTCCAGGCTTTGTTCGCCGGTCAGGGTTTGTTCGTTTTCCATGTGCAATTAATTCTTTACCAGTTGATGTTTGTATTTCGCGCGAAGCAGGTACCCGGGAATGATATAGCTGCCCAGTACGGCGGCGGCCAATAGCAGGACATTCGTGTCGTAGTCGACATAGGTGGTCGCTATCGCCAGTACCCAGCAAAAGATGGCGCCCCGGACCAGGACGGGGAAGCGCAGGAGGCGTCCCGTCAGGTAGCAGCCGATAGAATAGGTTAGAATAAAGATCGTATAGCAATGTTCCCAGTCGTTGCGGCGGAAAAAGATAAAGACGATGAGCACCTGTACGATGCCGATTGCGCTCCAGATATTCCGGAGGCCTTCATCCACATAGGTTTTTACCGGTCTCTTGCGCCTTTCCCTTCTCCCATAGATCGCCGATCCAATGATCCCGACGAACATGATCCACCAGACCATCGGATGACGGTCCGTGCGAACGATCACCTTTAGCGTATACTGGCCGACCGCGCCGATAAAAACCAGCCATCCCCACAAGAGGAAATAGAAGCTGTTATCGGCGACGGTGGTTTTAGCCTGCTCGATCATCGATCGGATAACCTGAAGGCTTTCTTCGGGCGTAAGGGTCTCCGGTTGATTGTCCATGTTACAACGTTAATTTAAAAAATTCGAATGGCCGCCGGCTTCGCCGGCGGCCGCGCCAACTATTTATTGACACTGCGCCAACATGTTCTCGGCCTCTTTCTGCCCCCAGTTGGGATATAGCGATTTGGGTTGAGCCGCCTTAAACAAGGTGACAGACTTCTCAAAAAGCGGCTTGGCCTTGTCCTTTCCACCACCGAACTGGGCCGGGGTATTGAACATACTCATCCCCTGGAGATAGTATAACCTTGGGTTGTTGGGATCCAGTGCGAGACCCTTCTGGAGGGCTTCGGAGGCGTCTTTTCCGTTCGTCATCCAGCGGTTCTGCGGGTCGACGAGCATTTGCTGGGTAGCCGACATGTTCTCTATGGCATAGGTCTCGGAATTCTTCTCGATCGCTTCGGCCTTCGCCAGATAGGCGTTGATCTTGCGCGAATTGGCATCCTTGTCCTTCAAATCCGGGTTCCAACCGGCCAAAGTCTGCGCCAGCGCCGCATAGTAGAAAGGCAGCCATTGGGTCTTCTCGGCGTCGCCGATCCGGTCAAAGGTTGCGGCCAGGCTTTGATATTGATCGATGGTCTTTGTGGAATCGAACAGCGAGAGATTCTTTTGCATGGCTGCTACATATTTATCCGATTGGGCCCGGGTGGAGAGGCCCATAAGGAGGGTGCAGGAAACGAGGGCGGAGAAAACAAGCGCGGAGGAAACGAACGTCTTTTTCATGGTAGTTTACTTTTATTTTTGTTTTATAAGTTGTTATTGATCGCGTCCTGGGAGCGGTCCACACCCCAGCTCAGGAAACAGCCGATGAAATAGAACCGTCTGGCCGGCGGGGTGATCGGCTGTTTGTACAACCCGCTATAGGAAAAGTTATAGCCGTAAACGGCGTTATATCCGAGGACGTTGCTGACGCTCGCAAAGAGCACCACAAAGGTCCTGGCCTTCGGATTGGCGAAGCTGGGAACATATTCCGCGCTGAAGTTAAAGCTGTTGTAATCCTTTGTCTTCCCGCTTTCCGCGAGGTTGTACTTATTCAGGCTGTCGAGAATAAAGTTGTAATACGGGCGGCCAGTGGCGAAACTATAGGTCAGGTTGACCCCGGACCGCAGCTTGGTGAAGAAGCGTTTCATGACGATGGAGGCCGTATGCGTCGCCGCATAATTGGGCATCAGCTGGGTTGTATAATTGAGGTAATTGCGTTTCGTATCCAGGTAGGAATAACTGATCCAGTAGTCGAAGTTCTTGATGGACTTCTTATCGCGCCAGAAGAATTCCAACCCTTTGGCATACCCGCTGCCGCTATTGTTAAAGGTGGAAAAGTAGTAGTTGACGGGGACGGTCTTGATCAGGTCATCATATTTTTTGTAATAGGCTTCCACCCGGAAGATCCGGTCCTTGGTCATTTTCTGATAGTTGATGATATAGTGGGTCGCCTTTGTGAACCCGACATTCTGCGTGAAGAAAAGCTGGCTGCTTTCGGGCTTCTGGTAGAAAATGCCATATGCCAGTGAGACCTGTGCTTCCGGGCCGGTGCGGTAAGCCAGCGACGCACGTGGCGCGATATCCGACTTATTGATGACCGTGGAATGCTCGTACCGCACCCCGAGCTTTGCTGCGAGCGCGTTGGTCAGATAGATATCCGATTCGGCAAAGAGCGAATTGAAATTATCGTGGAATTTGTACAGCGTGTCAATATTGTATTCTACCGTATGATACTGCTGATTGTTGTAGGAATACCAGTATTCCGAGCCGAACCGGATCGCGCTTAAGGTACCCAGTTTCTTGTCAAAGACCGCCCTGAGCTGGGTAAGGTTTTGACGCTGGTTGACCCCGAAATTTTTGTAGTTCATCCAGAATGCTGAGTCCGGGAATACCTGGTTCTGGTTGGCGAGGTTCTGAACGTTCTGACCGATATTATCGAGGTTGGTGCTATAGCTCGCACCCAGGTCGAACTTCCAGCCGCCCTTCAGGTAGTCCCGCCAGCTGAGGTTATTATACCAGTTGTGGTTCGTCAGACCGAAGGCATCGTTCATGTTGAGGCTATCCCAATCCTGGCGGCGCAGACCGAGCATGTTATAGGAAAAGGTCGTATAATATTTGATCATCCCGCCGCTTTTGGTCCGGATGCGGAAATTGGCGTCCGCATTATGGTATTGCGGCATCTCGAAATAATTCACGTCCTGTGGCACGGCCTTGAAGTAGGCCAGGGCGTTGACGTAGTTATAACTGAATCCATAGGAACTTTGCTTGTCTTTTGCCAGCTGCTGGGTCCCCAGACCCACGACGAGGGGAGAGATGGTGGCGTCGACTTCCGACTTCTCGGGCAGGTCGATCGATTCCAGCAGGACGACGGATGAAAGCGCCTGACCATACAAGGCGGAATAGCCGCCGGTGCTGAATACAGTGCCTTTAAAAAGAAAAGGAGAAAACCGGCCCCGCTGGGCGATATCCGGGACGCTGGAATAATACGGGTTATTGACCAGGGTACCGTCGATGTATTGTTTGGCTTCATAGCCGGCGCCGCCGCGGACGAAAAGACCTTCCTGCTCGCCTACCTGCTGGGCGCCGGGAAGAGTCTTAAGGGCAGCGGTGATATCGGCGTTGGAGCCTGCTGTTGTAGCGACATCCAGCGAACTCAGGACGGCGCCCCGTTTGGAATCGCCGGCACTGAACGATCCCGCGGTTATGGTCACCGCCTTTAGCTCGCTGAGCTGCTCTTTCAGGGCCAGGTGCAGGACCACCGGCGTTCCATTGAGCGTTACAGGCTGTTCAATGGGATTATAGCCGATATTGCTAACAAGGAGGGTATCGGTGCCTTTTTCGGTAGTAACGAACCGGAAGGCACCCGTCGAATCGGTTGTAGCCCCGTCGTAGCTGTTCTTGATGGCTACGCTGGCGCCATGGAGGGGATGACCCTTATTGTCCCTGACGGTACCTGAGACGTGGGTTTGGGCCGACAGCGAAGCAGAAAGAAGGATAAGGGCGGACGTTACGAACAGCGGTCTCATTCTCGTAAATTTATTCCAAAAATAAAGTAGTTTATATTATAAACCAAATTTTTCTTTGGGATTTTTTTAAAGGGAGGGCCGCTGGGGGAGCGAGGTCCGGGGAAGCGCGAAGTCCGGGGAAGCGGGTTCCGAGCCAGTGTCGCGGTCCGGGGGTCCAGGGGTCGGGTCCGGAAGGCGGAGGGTTTGGTTTTGGAGGATTTTCTAACTGCGGCGAATTCGCCATAGTTAGAAATTTGGGTCGGCGGGGCACAGTGACCGCGGGGGCGCACCGATCGCCATCCCGCCTAGCGCGCCGGCCGGTTGCCGGGCAAGCGCCCGTCAATGTTCTTCGCGGCGGCCAGGAATAACAACAAAAAAAAGCCAGGCTTAGACAAGCCCGGCGGTTGTTGATCGTACCCTTTAAAACTAAAATTTTCCTGTATACTTATTATATCAATGAGTTGGCTATAGCGGATTTCGACGATTCTCCCTTTTGCTTAACACTTGGCAATCAACAACTTAACTCGAATAAAATCAGATAGACACGGGTTACACGCCGCAATGAAGGAGACTGATACCAATACGGATATAAATAGCTTCATAGTCTGACGATGTACGGAAAGAAGAAAAAGGATTGGAAATAAAACGAACGGATGTTTTTCGGGAGCTTGGAGGGGCTGTCGGTGACGACCCTGTAAAGATTGCCAAAAGTTTTTAATTCTGCAAGCGTTTATACTTAATTTTTTTACTCCAAGGGCCCCAAAAATTGAGCCCGGTCAACGCTGCCGGGCTCTCACTAACGAATATGGTAATCCTATTTCGGGAGCAATCCTATTTCGTGTATTGCGGGATCAGGCTATTGGCCAGGTCCACCATCTTCTTTACACCGTCATCCGGCAGATTGCCTTTTTTGAATTCGGCCAGGACATCCGGTAATTTGTTATCCATTTCCAGCAGGAAATACTCTTCGAATTCCTTGATCTTTCTAACCGGTACCTGGCGCAGCAAGCCCTGGGTGCCGAGATAGATGATCGCTACCTGGTGCTCGACGGAGACCGGCGAATATTGAGGCTGCTTCAGGATCTCCACGTTACGGGCGCCTTTGTCGATCACCAGTTTAGTCGCCGGATCCAGATCGCCGCCAAATTTAGAGAACGCTTCCATTTCGCGGTAAAGCGCCTGGTCCAGCTTCAGCGTGCCGGCCACTTTCTTCATCGACTTGATCTGCGCATTGCCACCCACCCGGCTAACGGAGATCCCTACGTTGATTGCCGGCCGGATACCCGAGTTGAACAGGTTCCCTTCAAGGAAGATCTGTCCGTCGGTGATCGAGATCACATTCGTTGGGATATAGGCGGAAACGTCACCGGCCTGGGTTTCGATGATCGGCAAGGCCGTCAGCGAGCCGCCGCCTTTCACCAGGTGACGGATGGATTCGGGAAGATCGTTCATCTTCCTGGCGACACCATCGTCGGTGATGATCTTAGCCGCACGCTCGAGCAAACGGCTATGCAGGTAGAAAACGTCACCGGGATAAGCCTCACGGCCCGGGGGACGGCGCAGCAGCAGCGACACTTCGCGATAGGCCACCGCCTGTTTGGACAGGTCATCAAAAATAATCAGCGCAGGACGGCCGCTATCCCGGAAGAATTCTCCGATCGCTGCACCGGCAAACGGCGCATAGAACTGGAGCGGGGCGGGATCGGAGGCCGATGCGGCTACGATGACGCTATAGTCCATCGCGCCATTATCGGTCAGGGTCTTCATCACCCCGGCCACCGTCGATGCCTTTTGACCGATGGCCACATAGATACAGTATACCGGCTTGCCGGCCTTATAGAACTCTTTCTGGTTGATGATCGTATCGATCGCAATGGCGGTCTTCCCGGTCTGCCGGTCGCCGATGATCAACTCACGCTGTCCGCGGCCGATGGGGATCATGGCGTCGATCGCCTTGATTCCGGTCTGAAGCGGCTCCTTGACCGGCTCCCGGAAAATAACCCCCGGCGCCTTGCGCTCAAGCGGCATTTCATAACGTTCGCCGGTAATCGGCCCTTTCCCGTCAATGGGTTCGCCAAGCGTGTTGACCACCCGGCCCAGCATCCCTTCACCAACATTGATCGACGCGATCTTTCCCGTGCGGCGGACCTTTGCGCCTTCCTTGATGTCACCGCTCTCTCCCATCAATACCACCCCCACATTGTCTTCCTCCAGGTTAAGCGCGATCGCCCTAACGCCATTCTCAAAGTCAACCAGTTCGCCGCTGCCGACACTGCTCAGTCCATAGACTCTGGCAATACCGTCACCCACCTGCAGCACGGTTCCAACTTCTTCCAGCTCCGTAGCTACGTTGGTATCGCTCAATTGCTGTCGCAATATCGCTGAGATCTCATCCGGTTTAATGTCTGCCATAATTATATTCAGTTTGAAGTTTTTTTTTACCTGATCTTGTAGATAAAATCGTTATTCTCAAATTGCTGTTTGATCTTATGGAGGTCGTAAGCTACGCTGGCATCGATCAGCTTATCGCCGATCTCCAGAACGAAACCACCGATCAGCTCTTCGCGAACCGCCGTTTCCAGATCGATCTGCGGCACCTTCCGCTCCTGTTTGACCTTATCGAGGATCGTTTTTTTCACGCTTTCGCTTATCGGTACCGCGGTGGTCAGCTTCACGGTCTGGATCCCCTTATACACTTTATACTGCTCTTCGAAAGCCGCGGCAATTTCCGGGAGATAGGCTTCCCGCTCCTTACTCATCAGCAGCGCATTGAAGGCTGTTGTCAGCGGCGAGATGCGGCCCGCCGTGATCGCCTCGAGGATTTGCCGTTTCTTGTCAGCCTTTACAACAGGGCTGTTCAGGAGATTCACCAGGTCACGACTCGACCGGCAGATCGCCCGCAAAAAGACCATATCCTTATAAATTGTCTCGAGCTCACCTCTCTCCACGGCGAGGTCGAGGATGGATTTGGCGTAGCGGGCTGCAAGACGGGGGTTGGGTGCCATGGTTGCCGTTAATTCAGTTTCGCTTCGTTAGTCAATTGACGGATATAGGTTTCCTGCCCGGCCTTGTCGGCCAGCTCCCGGCGCAGGATCTTCTCTGCCACTTCGACGACCAGATTTCCTACCTGGTTCTTGACTTCGGTGAGGGCCGCCATCTTCTGCTGCTCGATCGCGACGCGTGCATCGGCGACAATTCTGGCGGCCTCCTGTTTGGCCTCGCCCTTGGCTTCATTCACGATCTTATCCCGGGTATCCCGTGCTTCTTTCAGCAGCTTCGCCCTTTCTTCACGGGCTTGCGCGAGCAACGCCTCATTCTCGTTTTTTAGCTGGGCCATCTCCGCTTTTACCTTTTCAGCGGTGGCCAGCGCATCGGAAATACCTTTTTCCCGGTCATTCAGCGATTTGAGGATCGGCTTCCAGGCCGTTGCGCGGAGGATCAGGAGCAGAATTAAGAACCCGACCAGGTTCCAGATAAACAAGCCTAAGTCCGGCGTAAGTAAATCCATAGAACTTATTTTAGAAGAATATCTTTTTAACAGATACTGCACCCTCCGCCCTGTGCTTCAGGTGCAGTATGATTTTTTCATGCCTAGCCCTTGCGGAATACCGCGAGCAGACCCGCAACGGCAGCCAGAAGGGCAACCCCTTCCACCAGCGCCGCGGCGAGGATCATGTTGGCACGAATGTCGTTCGAAGCTTCCGGCTGGCGGGCGATGCCTTCCACGGCACCCTTACCCACCTGGCCGATACCGATACCTGCGCCGATGGCGGCGAGACCAGCACCGATTGCGCCATAACCGGGTTGAACTACATCCAGCAAAATTGTCATCAACGTCATACTACTTGTTTTATAATTAAGAAAAATTTCAGCTATACGAATACTTCCTCCTCCGCATGCCCCTCTGCATCATGGGAATGGCCGGATTCAAATGCCTGCCCGATAAAGAGCGCCGTCAGGTTGACAAATATATAGGCCTGGATAAAGGCCACCAGGATCTCAATAAGGTAGATAAAGACCGCCAGCAGGATGAAAAAGGGTGAGGTCCCCCATCCCAGACCAGTATTCATGGCGCCGAATATAAAGATCAGGATGATAAAACTCAGGATAATAATATGGCCTGAGATCATATTCGCAAAAAGACGGATGATCAAAGCAAATGGTTTGGTGAAGATACCCATGATCTCGACCGGCCACATGATGGGCTTCACACCCCAGGGAACGGGCGGGTTGACGATATGTGCCCAGTAATGTTTCCCCGTGCTGAACATGATCGCGATAAAGGCGAGAATCCCAAGCATCGCGGTGAATGCGATATTGCCGGTAACATTGGCTGTACCCGGAAGCAGACCGATAAGCGTGTTGAACAGGATAAAAAAGAAGATGGTGAGCAAAAAAGGCATGTACTTTTCATACTTGTCACCCAGGTTGGCCTTTCCTACCTCATCGCGGATAAAAACGACGACCGGTTCGATGACACCCTGCATGCCCGTGGGCGCCGTCTTTACTCCCTGACCGCTCTTGTATTTGGAAGCGACGCTGGTCATGATCCAGATCAGGAGGATAACCGAAATAAGCATTTGCACCGCATTCCGTCCCAGGGAAAGGTCATAGACCCTGACCGACGGATCGATATTCCCCGCTGCGTCCACAGCGACGATCTTTCCGGGCTTGAAGATCTGGTCATCGAGCTTGTGATCTTCAATATATTGATCCGTCAGCACGCGGTAGTTGTCATAGATCACCTCGCCGTGCGCGAGGCGGGAAAACATAAAAAGATCCCAACCCCGCTGTGGCGAGTATAGGATCACCGGCAAAGGGAGCGCAACGGGCTTTTTATTATATGTCCAGAAATGAAATTCGTGTGCATCTTCAACGTGCTCGAGGATAACTTTCGAAGGGTCAAAGTCGTCTTTGGCTTTTGCAGTCGTTGAGGCGCTATCGACTGGCGAACCCTGCGCCATGGACATATTAAAAAAGAATATACTAACTATGCTGAAAGCCGCTACCAATAAAGATTTGGACCATCCTGATGCCATACTTCCCTCGAAATTTGCTGCAAAGATAGGGGGGGAGGGTCAGATTATGAAAACAGGATTAAAAAATCGGGGAATTCCAGCCCCAGCCCGATTTGCCGGTCACGACGCCTTCCGTGAAGCAGCATCCTTCTTGCTGAACTGCATCTCATGCAATTTGGCATAAAAACCCCCTTTCGCCAGGAGTTGCTCGTGTGTCCCGATCTCCCGGATCTCCCCCTTATCCAGAACGATAATCTGGTCGGCTTTCCGGATCGTGGAAAGCCGGTGAGCAATGACGATCGAGCTGCGGCCGGAGATAAGCTTGTCGATCGCTTCCTGGATCAGGAGCTCCGATTCCGTGTCGACCGAAGAGGTCGCCTCATCCAATATCAGGATCGCCGGATTGTAAAGCAACGCTCGTACAAAGGAGAGCAGTTGCCGTTGACCCAGCGAAAGCGAACTCCCCCGTTCCATCACGTTGTAATGATACCCGCCGGGCAGCCGCATAATAAAGTCGTGCATACCGATGAGTCTCGCCGCTTCGATCACCTTCTCCATCGGGATCTCCTCATTCCGGAGCGTGATGTTGTCCACCACCGACCCCGAGAACAGAAAGACATCCTGCAAGACGACCCCGATGCTATGTCGTAAGGCCGCCAGCTGATAGTCGTCGATCGGCACATCGTCGATCCGGATCTGCCCTTCCTGGATATGGTAAAGCCGGTTCAGCAAGCTGATGATGGAGGTCTTCCCGCTGCCGGTATGTCCGACGATGGCGATCGTCTGCCCGGGTTGCATGGTGAACGAAATGTTGCGGAGCACATAGCGGTTATCGACGTACGCAAAATTTACGTTGTCGAATTCTACCTTTCCCTTGACCTGTACCGGGATATAGGTGCCGGTGTCCCGGGCGACGTCGGGATTATCAAGGACCCTGAACACCCGTTCGCTGGCCACCATCCCCATTTGCAGGACGTTGAACTTATCGGCCATCACCCGCAGCGGCCGGAACAGGAGGTTGAGATAGAGAAAGAAGGAAACGATCTCGCCGGCAAGGTCGCGCGCTTGCTGCTCGGATATTTGATTCCCCATGACATGCGTGGCGCCATACCAAACCAGCAGCCCGGTGCTGACCGCGAGTATGATCTCGACAATCGGGAAAAAGACAGAATAGGCGAAAATAGCGTTGATATTCGCATTGCGATGCTCGCGGTTGATCTTGTCGAACTTCCTGGCTTCGCGTTTCTCCGCGGCAAACGCCTGCACGATTTGCATACCCGTGATATGCTCCTGCACGAAGGCATTCAGCGCCGCGACCGCATTTCGCACCCGGATAAAGGATTTGTTGACCGACTCCTTGAACAACCAAGTCGCCAGGAGCAGCAGCGGGAATGGCGCCAGGCAGACCAGGGTCAGCTTCCAGTCCGTCCAGAACATAAACAGCAACACCGAAAGGATCGACAGGAGGTCGGCGATGATCGGGATCAGTCCATCGGAGAAGATATCGTTGATCGCCTCGATGTCATTGATCGTCCTGGTGGTCAGCGTTCCGATCGGGGTTTTGTCAAACTGCGAAAGATTCAGGCCCAAAACCTTCTTGTACACGTCGACCCGCAGGTCCCGCACAACGGTTTGGCCCAGCCAGGCCGTAATAAAGGCGAAATAGAACCGGGCGACCGTCTCCAGCAGCAATAGCACGATCTGCCAGACGGTCATCCAGATGATCAGGACCTCCATCTGATGCTTGATCGAGCCGTCCGGAGACGAACCCTTTCGAATAAAGTCGTTGATCGTTAATTGTATAAGCCAGGGGCGCAGCGGGGAAACGATGGCCAGGAGGATGGCCAGGGCAACGGACCAGTACAGCCGGCTCTTATAAGGGGCCGCATAGTGAAAAACCCGCCTCAATAAGCTGAAATCGAAAATCTTTTTCCTTTTTTTCTCCTCCGCCATACGAACTGCCAACACTGGTTAGGGCTGCAATTTACTGCTTTTTCGACGCGTGCCGATACCGATCATCCTTGCGTCGCCCTTTCGCCGGCCCGCCCGCCGGGCGGGCGGGCCGGCCACTGCCAAAGCTACTGCGCCCCCTCCATCGCCTTCCGGTAGGCCTTGATAAAAATAGCACCCAGGTTCTTGTAAGGTGGAATATAGTCGTCGAACTTCTCCCTGCCCACCGGGTCATTCTGGAACCGGGCTTCGAGTTCCCGCCACATCGGCAGCCATTCAATATCCCGTCCGGCAACGAGCGTGTTGTTGATCGCTTCGAGTATAGGCTCATTCACCGTCTTGGTGCCGACCTGCTTGGAGGAGATGATGTGGGCGTCCTCACTGCGCTTCAGGACCTCGCTCAAATTATTATAGCCGCCGCAGGACCCCAGCACGACGATCCGGGCGGTCGGCGCCATCTGGTCGATCGTGTATTTTACATGGTAGCTGTGGCCGCGATGGATTACGATCGTGGGGCGCAGATTGCGCGCGTCCAGGTAGCGGGCGAGCGCCTTCTGGGCCTTGTCATCGGGGTCGTCGTCCCCAAGGAGTGGCTTATTCGCGAAGATAAGCACCGGCTGGCCCCGCATGGAGGTGATCGTCGTCCACTGGGGATTCTCGGTGATCTTCCATTCCGGTTTGCGCTCGGGCTTGAGGGCGCGATGGGTGTTCGCCGTGCCATGCCCTTTTGCCGGGCTATGCCCCTTCGCGGACCCCGGGTCTCTCGCCGGACGAATATCGTGTGGCCGGAACAGCGCCATGAAGTCCTGGTAGGAGTTCTGCCCATCCTTATCCTTATCCCCATAGAAGAAGACCTGCTCGACTACCCGGCCGCTGTCATCGACTAGAGATTGGTGATCAACGGTGTAAATTGGAGGAATCCCCAGCCGGGCGGACAGGTCGATGTGGTTCGCGGTATCGGCGGATTCGAAGAGGGTCTCAAGGAGGCGGTAGATGACTTCACCTTTCCGGTCGCCTTCAGCCACATTCTTTTCGTAATTCCATTTCACCTCCCCCAGAATATAGCGGGCAAGAGCAGGGCTCTTTTCAACAATGCTGCTGTACGAATCGGCCACGTCGACCGCCTCTTCCTCACCGGCATTCTCGAGATGGATAACAAAGGACTTCATGACCGTACCCGCGTTTTGCTTGTCCATCGTGCCGAGGAAATGCTCGAGCTTGTTATAGGCGGCGGCCATCTTTATGAATTTCCGGAAATAGTCCCCATGCACCGTCAACAGCAGACTGTCCCCGGAGGGCTGCCGCATCCGCTGGAAAATGCGGTCATACACCCCCAGATAGCTGGAGGTATAGATCTCGTCTTCGCTCAGGACGATCAGGTAATACAGTTCTTCCGGGGTCAGCGGATCGAGGATCTTGAACCGGACGGCCGGATTCTCGACGGTATGGAGGGCATTGATCTCGCCCACAAAAACCTGTTTGCTCTTCTTTTCCAGCATCGCAGTGAGCGCATTCATTTCAAGCGGGGTGTCACGGAGCGGAGGCAGCAGGCGGGCCGCATAGTCCAGGCGGGTCCTGACCAGAAGGCGGAAATAATTGAGGTCGTCGCCCTTGACTTTGTCGATATCATCGGTGCTGAGCTCACCCCTGACCAGCTTGTCCAGGAAGGGAAAGTAGATCTGGCCGCTTCGGCTGTTCGCGAGCATGGCGACCGTATGGATCAGGGAATCCCGGCTGTTGCGGATCCGCCAGGCCAGGTCATCCCCCGCCGCCGCGTAGTCATAAAGCTGACCGATATCATGGCGGCCGGCGACGATGATGAGGCTGTCTTCAAAAGGCAGACCCCGATGGCGGGACAAATAGGGGAAGATCTGCTCCGGATGCGCCTCGCAATACCGGCGGGTCAGCAGGAGCCGGGAGGGCGCGACCCCGGAGTTGGTATTGGGATAAAGGAAACAGTCCACCAGGATATTCCCCACGGGATAGGGATGGCCGGCGATTACCGGTTCAATACTGAGTGCTTTTTCATCAAGCTGCATGGCCTCGGTAAAGGCTGCTACCAGGTCAGGCGCCATCGCAGCGGGGATCGTATGCGAGCGGTAGGCTTTCTCGAAGCCGGCAAGCATGGCCTCCAGACCGCGGAGGTAACGTTTTTTTGCATTGGTATTCAAGGTGGAATCCAGTTCGATCTGCTCCTGCAGTTCGTCTACCTGGCGACAAAGAGCATCGGTGATCTGAAGGTTGATGGCGTCGTCGGTGGTCAGCCGGATCACGCTATCGCTTTTGCCGCTTCCCATCAGGACCAGCCGCTGCTGCGCCTGGTCCACCTTGTCATGAAAGATCATCCGGTCCTGGGCTGCCTTGAACGGGTAGGAGTTGGGCTGGGCCAGGCTGTTAAGCGAGAGGCTCAGAAGTAGTAGCGCGACCAGCGACCGAAAGAGTGAGCGTAGAATTGAACTCATAACATACTCCTCAGAAACTCAATCAAAAAATGTGCGGGAAATGCACTCCGCCAAAATTAGTGCATTTCCCGCAAAGCGCTTAAGTCTGACCTATCGGTCGGGCCAGCCTCCGGCTGGCCCCATACGACCAAAATCTCAAAGTCCCGCGATATCCCCCCCGGGGTGGTCCTTCGGTGCAGGAAACCCATATTATTTATGTATTAATAAATTGTAAACAGATTCGGCAAAATCCCACGCCAAGCTTAATTTCCAGTAGGTTTGCGTAAATTTTTGTTAATGGAATCCAAAGGCAAGAAGATCCTGATTGCTGACGACGAGCCCGATATCCTTGAAATCATCCAATACAACCTGACGAAGGAGGGATATGAAGTAAGCACCGCCAAAGATGGAGATGAGGCGGTGGGGAAAGCCAAGACCGTCAGACCGGACCTGATCATCCTCGATATCATGATGCCTAAGAAGAACGGGGTGGAAGTTTGCGAAATACTCCGGTCACAGCCTACCTTTAAGGAAACCCTGATCCTTTTCCTGACTGCACTCAGCGATGAGGGGTCCCATGTCCGCGGGCTCGAGACCGGCGCGGACGATTATGTAACCAAACCCATCAGCCCCAAAGTGCTGATCAGCCGGGTCAACGCGCTTTTCCGCCGGGTCAATAAGGAACCCGAAGACAAGGTGCTGAAGGTGGAAAACCTGAGCATCGACCCTGCCAAATTTGAGGTAATGGTCGACGGTAAGGACATCACCCTCGCCAAAAAGGAATTTGAGCTGCTTTACCTGCTGGCGTCCCGGCCGGGTAGGGTCTTCCTGCGCAACGAGATCCTCAACCAGGTCTGGGGGAACGAAGTGATCGTGGGGGACAGGACGATCGACGTGCATATCCGCAAGATCCGCCAGAAGCTGGGATTGGACTGCATTACCACGGTAAAAGGGGTAGGCTATAAGTTCAATCTGTAACTTTATGGGACCATGCCTTCCACCAAAAACCTATCTCCCAAACAATTATCTGCTCTTACCGCCGTCCTCCTGGCCTTGCCGATCTCGGCCGGTATCTTTTTCCTGACGAGCAATGTGATCGTAGGCGCAGCGTCGCTCGTGATCGTCCTGGGGGGAAGCTACGGGCTCATCCTGTTCACGCTGGAAAAGTTTATCTACCGCAAGATCAAGCTGATCTACAAGCTCATTCACCAGACAAAAGCCACCAAAAAAGAAGAAGTATACTTCAAATACATCCTGCCGCAGAAGAGTATCGATGAAGTACGGGAAGACGTGGAGAAATGGGGGGAGAAACGGAATGAGGAGATCGAGTTGCTGAAAAAGAATGAGGCCTACCGGAAGGAGTTCCTGCAAAACCTCGCGCACGAATTCAAGACCCCGATCTTCGCTATCCAGGGTTATGTCGACACCTTGCTCAACGGCGCAATGGACGATTCCTTTATTCGGAAGAAATTTCTGGAAAATACGGCAAAGAACGTGGAACGGCTGGTCAACCTGATGAATGACCTCGATGAGATCTCGACCCTGGAACGGGGTGAACAATTGCTGTACAAGCAGAATTTTATTGTCCAGGACCTGATCCGCGAGATCTTCGAATCCCTGTCGATCAAAACGAATAACAAGAATATCCGGACCTCCATTAAGAAAGGCTGCGAATCCCCGATCACCGTCTTCGCCGACAAGGAAAAGATGCGCATGGTCCTCATCAACCTGGTCGAGAACGCGTCCAAATATGGCAAGACCGGCGGCAGCATCATCGCCAGCATCTATAAGATCGATGAAAAGAATGTGCTGATCGAGATCAGTGACGATGGGATCGGGATTGAGGAAGAACACCTCATGCGAATTTTTGAGCGGTTCTATCGCACCGATGCCGCCCGGAGCCGGGATAAGGGGGGTACCGGCCTGGGGCTGGCCATCTGCAAGCATATCATTGAGGCCCACGGGCAGTCGATCCATGTCCGTAGCCGGCCGGACGTAGGGACCACCATCGGGTTCACCCTCGAATCGCGGCGGGATTGAGAAAAACGCAGTATTTTTGCATTTTATGGCTACGACCACCACCACCCAAGTTTTTGATTATAGCAAATGGACGGCTCAGCTCCCGGAGCTGAGCAAGCGATACCAATCCGCTACCCCCTATCCACACATCATACTGGAGAACTTCCTCGACCCCGACACGCTGAATGACTGTATCGCCGAGTTCAACAGGCTGAATGAAACGGATGGGTGGATCAACTATAAGCATTATAATGAAGACAAACGCGGCCTGAACAAGATCGATCTGCTTCCCGCGACGATCAAATCGACGATCAACGAGCTGAATTCGCCGGCTTTCCTCGAATGGCTCAGTGCCCTGACAGGGATCCGGGATCTTCAAAAAGACGAAGGCCTCGAAGGCGGCGGTATCCACCAGTCCACCCGCGGCGGCTTTCTGAATATCCATGCCGACTTTACCGTCCATCCCCATCATCGCAACTTGCAGCGGCGGGTGAACGTACTCGTGTACCTGAACGAAGACTGGAAGGAGGATTGGGGTGGCAAGCTGGAGCTGTGGGACCGCAAAATGAAAGCCTGTGAGGCGAGCGTTTTGCCGGTATTCAACCGCTGTGTTATTTTCAATACCGATGCCGACTCCTATCATGGTCACCCCCTCCCGATGACGTGCCCCGAGGGCGCCTTCCGCCGGTCCATCGCTTTATATTATTATACCGTCGAAGAGAATCCCTTTCGCCGCGCAACACACTACCAGGCAAGACCGGGCGACGGCAGCAACAAGCTGCTGGTGAAGATCGACAACGCGCTCGTTTCCGCCTACACCTCCATCAAAGGCAAGCTGGGGGCGAATGACAAGTTGGTGAGCGGTATGCTCCGCATCTTCGGAAGGAAAAAGAAGTAGGTTATTCGCTCCGCAAACTTTTCACCGGGTTGGCCCGGGCAGCCCGAATCGCCTGGAAGCTAACCGTAACAAACGCGATCCCCACCGCGCAACAACCCGCCACTACGAATATCCACCAGCTGATCGGTGTTCTGTATTCAAAATCATCCAGCCAGCGATGCATGATGTACCAGGCCAGCGGTGACGCGATCACGATGGCGATCAATACCAGCGCCAGGAAGTCCTTCGATAACAGGGCTACGATGCCCGGTACATTTGCTCCGAGTACTTTGCGGACGCCGATCTCGCGGGTTCGCTGTCCGGCGGTGAAGATGGCCAACCCCAATAACCCAAGACAGGAAATAAAGATGGCCAGGATGGCAAAGTAATTGGCCAGTTTGCTGACCAGCTGCTCGCTCAGGTACATTTTGTTGTATTCCGCATCCGAAAACTGGTAGGTGAACGGAAAGGCGGGGTTCAGTTCCTTGCACAGTTTTTCCAAACCGGCCAGTGCTTCTTTGTCTTTGCCTGCCCTCAGCCGGACCAACAGCGTCCCCGATTGGCGATCCTCGTTCATCCTGATGATCAGCGGTTCGATCGCCTGGTGCAGGGAAGCGAAATGGAAATCCTGCAGGACGCCAACTATCTTTACCCGGTGGCCGCCCCACATGACAAACTTGCCGACAGGGTTGGTATACTCCATCCTTTTCACGGCCGTTTCGTTCACGATTACCCCTGAAGAATCGGTGGGAAAGTCGCGGGAGAAGTCGCGCCCCTGAGCCATTGTCAGCTTCATGGTCTTTACAAAATCGTAGCCTACGTCCGATTGAACGAAAGAGGTGACGAGATTGGGCGCTTCCCCTTGCCAACGGATACTACCGGTATGGGTATAGAGCGCGGTCGGGGGCTGCCGGATCTTGGACACCTGTTGAATAGCGGGCAGTCTCTCGGCTTCCTGCTTGAAAAGTTCATATTTATTTGCAAGCTCGCCTTCCAGCGGCATATACAGCAGGTTATCCCGGTCGAAACCCATGTTCGCCCGTTGGATATAGTCCATCTGTCGGTACATGACGATCATCCCTACAAGGAAGATAATAGAAAGCCCGAATTGAAAAACCACCAGCGTCTTCCGCAGGAAGGTCGCTCCGCCGCCAAACTTCAACGCCCCTTTTAATACCCGGATAGGATTCAGGGACGAAAGGAATACGGCGGGATAACTGCCGGATACGATACCGGCCACCAACAACAAGCCCAGCATGACCGTCCAGAATAGCGGCTGACGCACCGGCAGGGAAAGTTGTTTACCTGTCAGGTCATTAAAGGCAGGTAGCAGGAGTGTGGTCAGGAGAATGGCGAGCCCGATCGCTAAAAAGGTGAGCAGCAGGGCTTCGCCCATGAATTGCGCCATGAGCACCGGCCGGGCGGCTCCGATCACTTTGCGTACCCCTACTTCCTTCGCGCGGTTGGTAGCGCGGGCGGTGGCGAGGTTCATAAAGTTGATACAGGCGATCAGCAGGATAAAGGCGGCGATCAGGCTGAACAAGCGGACATATTCAATGCGACCGCCGTCGGTCTGGCCATTTTTAAAGGTCGAGTGAAGATATTTGTCCGGGTAGGAAATCAAATCCAGTTCCACCCGGAACCCCTTGCTTTTTTGTTGATAGTTATAGATGAAATCTTTTATCTCCGCCCTTACTTTTGTCAGATTGGCGTCGGGGCGCAGTTGGATATAGGTAAACGCATCGGTATTGCCCCAGTTGTCGATCCAGTCAGCGTTCTCTTTTTTGAACGCTATCCAGCTTCGCACGAAGTCGAATTGCTGGGAGGAGTTGGCTGGGAGATCTTCAAACACCGCCGATACCCGAAAATTGTCACTGTTTTCATACCGGATCGTCTTCCCTATCGCCGCCTCGGGGCTGCCAAAGAACAGATTGGCCATTTTTCGTGAAATGGCGACGCCTTCCAGCGTATTCAACGCCGTCTTCGGCGTTCCCGCCAGCAGTGGGTAGCTGAACATCGTAAAAAAATCGGCACCGGCAAAAGAGCCGCTCATTTTGGCGATCTTATTGCCCGCTTCGAACGTATTAGTGGTATTCCATTCGAGACTGCTGGCATATTGCACTTCTGGGATCTGTTTCTTCAGTTCCTCTGCCATTAAGCCCTGGGTGGGAAAGTCGGCGTTTATCTTACCATCGAAAAAGTCGCGTTCATATACCTGGTAGAGCTGCTTTCCATTGGCATGGAAGCCGTCAACGCCTCGTTCATCCTGTACCCACAGCATGATCATTAGGCTGCAGGTCATACCCAGGGCAAGACCCAGAATGTTGATGCCCGAAAAAACCTTGTTGCGGACCATGTTGCGCCAAGCAACGAGAAAATAATTTTTGAGCATACGGAGTAGTTATTGTACGCTTATGGCGCTAAAAAGATGCCATTGTTAGATTACGGTAATAATCAATCCCTTATGGCAATTGCAAAGAGCGGCAACTGTCCGGTTTCAACACAATCGGTGTGCATTTTCAACCTTTCAATCCGTATTTGTTCCCGTCCTCATCGAGGAACGATGCGAACTTGCCCCAGCCTAAATTCATCAATTCTTTTTCAAACCGGACGCCTTTCTCCTTTAGTCCAGCGCAGAAGGCATCGATGTTATCGCATAGGAAAACGATGGAGGGTTTCAACTCCGCAAAGTCGGGCATCAGCCCTTTTGGATAGAGGACAAGTGCGCTTTCCGCGCCCGGGGGCGCAACTTCCAGCCAGAAATTTCCATTGCCCATATCTTTTCGATCCTTCTCGACAAAACCAATTTTCTCCGTCCAGAATTTCATCGCCCTTCCCTGGTCCTCCACGTACACGCCAACCGTTCCGATTTTGGTGATCATGATTGATAATTTTTTGAAGGGTGAAGATAAACCGTGTTTCAGGGTTTGTCTTGCAAAAAAACGACATCGGGGCGCTCTCCATCCGGCGGCTCGTCATCCGGGCGTTCGTCATCCGGCGCCCCCGCCATCTTTTCTTTCCACCCGCGCATCAGCGTTTTGAACTCGGCCGGGGTATACCCAAACAACTCGCGGAAATTATGGCTGAAATGTGCCTGATCGGCATATCCGCTCTCATAGGTGAGGCCGGCGAGCGAGATCCCGGGGTCGCGTTCGATCAGCCCCTTGGCATGATTAAACCGGAGGATGCGTGCGAATAGTTTGGCGGACATTCCGACCTCGCGCATGAAGAGCCGCTCGAGCTGGCGGGGATTGAGACCGAACTCATCCGACAGCTCACTGATCTTTACAACACCCTTCCTGACTTTGACTGCCCGGGCAATCTCCGGGACCGGGGATGTTTTTTCCTGTTGTTCAGACAATCTCCGGATAAGCCAATTCCCGATGATTTCGAGTTTCATCTCCACGTGGACGCCAGCCGGGGAAGGGAATGCGGGCATCGAGGGAAGTTCCCCCACGACATCCTCCGCCGGCACGATCATATTGATGAGTTCGGTCATCTTCCGTTTCGAAAAAGCCGCGAATCCCCAGGGATGAAAACGGACGGCGACAAAGCCGGTTAGACCATCGGAATACAACAAGAGCTCCTTTTTGAACGGTCCGATGACGAAGTTCTTCGGAAGCCTTTCGCGCGCGCCGCTAATCCGGCGATAGTACGGCTCGCCGTAAGAGAAGATCAGCTCGATCTGGGTGTCCGCCCACAAATGCTCATGGGTGTGAATCGGATCGCGATAATCGTGCTCCAGCGCCCAGAAGCATTGGACATTCTCCTTGAGGACTGCCGGCGGGGGATATTCGCGGTAGAACATACGGGTCATTTTTGGGCCGGGGACGGCGGAGCCGGAACCTCTCTTTTTAAAAACACAAACCCGTTCTTCCGATACAATTCCTTCAGATCAGGATACTTCGCGGGGTCTTCCCAGTTCTGTACCCGATCCACCTTGGTGACAAAATAGACCGGCTTATCGATCGGACCCGTCAGCAGCCACTGCTGATCATAAGAATTGGGGTTTGTCGGGCGTTCCTTCTTTGTATAAAAAAGATCCCCGTAACTCTTGAACCCCAGGGTATGAACATAGCAGTTCTCCCCCTGGCGGGCGATGAAGAAATCAATATCGGCCCCCTGACTGTACCGCTCTACCTTCGGGACAATAATCGCAGACGCAAAGAAGACGACGATGGCGGTTCCCACAAAAAGATACGTCGCCGCACGCAGGTATGATCGTCGGGACAGGCTGAGGATCCCCAGCACCAGCGCCACGACCATCAGCACGCCGATCAATCCCTCCAATCCCGACCAATGTACGTCCGCTTCCATATTGGCCCGGGCAAACGTATCCTCCACATAAGGCGCGAGCCGTTTTACATTCAGCCCGATGATTGCCACACCAAGGATCAGCAGGGAAATCAAGCCACCGAGTATCGCCAGCCCGATCCCGACGTATTTCTTGTAGACCAACTCTCCCCGATCCCATTTATAAATGGAGTAGGCGGCCAGAAAGGTGACCGGGAACCACGCCATTGATGAATAATGAATGATACGGGACTGGACGATCGTGAAAAGAACAGTGACGACCCAGAAGAGGATCAGCATCCATAGCTTGAAGTCCCGCTCATATCTGCTGTTGTACTTCGCCCTGAAGAAGGAGGGAATGGCCAGCAGCGAAGCAGGGAAACAGCCGATCAGCAACACCACGTAGTGATAGCCGAAGAAGCCCTTCTGATCGGCGTCGTGCGTGGTGAACAGCCGCCACTGATACTTCAGGAATTCATTAATGAACCAGGGGCCGCGCTTGATCGTCTCATAGCCGTACCAGGTGGCGGTAACCAGCAACGCGACAACCAGGAACAGCCCCGCATCCCACCAGCTGAAATAGAACCGGAACCGGTTATAGATATAGTATACCCCAAGCGCCAGCAGGAAGACCATCAACGCAACCTGCCCCTTGGTCAGGACCGCAAGCCCCATGAAGATCCCGGACAGCACGACATAAAAAATTTTGGGCCGGTCGAGCCCCGGCTTGTCATAGCCATTCCGCTTCCAATGGTAAAGGATAAAATAATAAAGGGAAAGAAAAGTAAATAAATTAAACCAGGGGTCGATGATCCCGGATTTGAAATACATATTGGGGAATAGCGATCCGCCAAAGGCCAGGGCCCACAGCAGACCCAGCTTGCGATCGAAGATCCTGGACCCGCATAGGAAGACGGTGATCAGAGTGATGATCCCGCAGATCGCGTTGGGAAAACGCGCCGCAAATTCGCCCACCCCAAAAACCTTCATGGAGGTACTTTGCATCCAGAAGAACATCGGCGGCTTTTCCCAGAACGGTTTGAAATCGACATACACCCGGGTATAGTCGTCCATCTTGATCATTTCCCGCGAACATTCGGCAAAATTGATCTCATCCCAGTCGAACAGATGGACGCGGCCCAGGAATGGAATGAACAACAATGCTGCGAGGATGGCGATCAGCCCGATAGTGGTAGTCTTATTCAACTGCATTAGCGGAGCGGTTTATACATTTCTCTTTTCATGATTCCCCATTTGCAAAGCCGGTGGACGACGCTGACCCTGAGCACGCCCAGCCCATAGGTAACGCTCCGGCTGAAATTGATGCTGGATGCTTCTTCAAAATACCGGGTCGGACAGGTGATCTCGGCGATCTCATAGCCCAGATAGATGATCTGGGAAAGCATTTGGTTGTCGAATACAAAATCTTCCGAGTCGATATGATAGTTGACCCGTTCAAGGATCTCCCGGGAAAAAGCGCGGTAACCGGTATGATATTCGGCGAGTTTTTGCCGGAGCATCACGTTTTCAAAAAAAGTCAACCCCCGGTTGAATACATATTTATAAAGCGGCATCCCGCCATGCAAGGCGCCTTTGCCCAGGGTCCGGGAACCCAAAACGACCTGGTACACATCGTTGGCGATCAGCCACGCCATCGAAGGGATCAGTTTGGGAGTATATTGATAGTCCGGATGGAGCATAATGACGATATCGGCGCCCAGCTCCAGCGCTTTGTCATAACAGGTCTTTTGGTTGCCGCCATAACCCCGGTTCTTGTCATGCTTAATAACATGGGAGATCCCCAGCTCGCGGGCTACGTCGACTGTCCGGTCACTGCTATTGTCATCCACCAGCACCACCTCATCGACGATATCGAATGGGATCTCCGCATAGGTCTTACGGAGGGTAAGCTCTGCGTTATAGGCGGGGAGAACGATGACCAGTTTTTTACCTAGAATCATTGGACCGCAAACGTACATTAATCGGCGCAATTCCTAAAATTTGGCCGCTGCAGCGGCGCGGCGGGACGGCCATTTCTTCAGGAAAACCCAGTGAATCCCTACCGCGGTTCCTACCCCGATCACCGACCCTACCAGCACATCCCCGAGGAAATGCTGACCGAGATAGATACGCGAATACCCGACGGCGACAGCGGCGAGAAGGTAGAGGAAATTCCATGTTTTGGCGCCGTCAAAAATGGCCAACAAGGTCGCGAGAGCGAATACGGACGTACTATGGCCGGAAGGAAAGCTGGCAAAACCGATATGGGTCACCCCATCAATAAAATAGGTGTATTGACCGGCGGGAAAGAACTGCTTGGGCCGCGGCATCGAGAAGACATTCTTCAAAATCTGCGCTACCAGCGCGGAGGTCAGGAAGGCAGAAATGAGCTGGAGGGCACGTGACCACCGGCGAAGCACAAGATAGATCAGACAAATGGCGATGGCGAAGCGCCCGTCGCCGAGGAAGGTGACCCAGAGGAAGACCGTATCCAGTGCGCTTCGGTGATAAGGGTTCAGCTCGATAAAGCTGGCCGCTTTTCCCACCGTCAGCAGATATACCAGCCCGCAGAGGAAGAAGAAGAGATAGGAATAGAAAAAATAACGGTTAGTGACCAGTATGGCCTTCAGGCTCTTCATCCGGCAAAACTACGAAATCCTAAAGTCCCGCCACCAGCTCTTCCGCCAGACCGAAGGACAGGGTCATCCCCGCCCCGCCCACACCATTAATAATATAGACATACGGCTCCGGAGAAAAAAACAGATCCGCCTCACCGTCGGTTAGCTTGGCATAAACTCCATTCCATGTCTCGATGACGGACCAGTCTTTGAAGCTGGCAAATTTCCGCAGATAATCCAGGATCTTACGGTTAATCGTTTCCTTATCGAACGGATCGTGGGTAAGGCCATATTCGTGTGAGTCACCGACAGTAAGCTCTCCTTTGCCATTTTGTGACACCATAACGTGAATACCCCATTGCAGGTAGTCGGCCATTTCTTCCGCGTAACGAGTCTTAAGTCCGGGAAGGGAAGGCGCCCCCTTGAAGCTGTTGTAGTGGATAAGGGAGAGCCCGCCGCATAACGCCGGGCCGATCCGCCATTCCGCCGGCTGGACGGCCAGCCGCATCATCTGCAATTTGCATTTGGTGACGGGCTGCTTGGTGAAATGCTCGGGATACAGCGTCTCGAAGTCCGCACCGTTGCAAATAAAGATGAGATCGGCTTCATATTCTTCCTCATTTCCGATATAGACGATCTGATCGGAGATATAAGAGACGCATTTCCCCCAGTAAAACTCGATATTCAGCTCTTCGGTCAGCCAGCCCGGTAGAGTGGAAATGGCTTCGCGTGGATCGACGATCACCTCATCGTGGCTGTATAGGCCGCCCAGCAGGCCGTCGGTAATGACCGCTCCGGAGGCTTCGGCTACTGAACAGGGATTCATAAGCTGAACGGGCCGGCCTTCTTTCCGGAAGACCTCATGGAGTTCCTGCAAGACCTGCCATTCGTCCGGATGATAAGCCAGGTGAAGACTCCCGGCCATCTCATGCCAGAACCCCGCCCGGGGCGCAATCTCTTTCCAGACATTTCTGCTGCGGGTGGCGCGTTCATACATTCTCCCCGCCGGCTGGCCGATCGGCCAGATCATCCCGAAGTTGCGAATGGACGCGCCAACCGCCTTATCCGACCGTTCGAATACCCTGACGGAAAAACCCTGTAATGCCAGCGCCCTTGCGGTGGCGAGCCCGACGATGCCGGCGCCTATAACGATAGCAGATCGCGATTGCATATTCCCCCCTAATGATTTTGATTCTTATAAATCCTCGAAAAAAGGATGGCGCTCCACAGCACCAAAAGGATGCCCGCTGCGGCCGCCACATAGAACATCCCCGTAAAAAAGTCCACCCACGTATATTTTATCCGGACAAATTCCTTGATCAGCAGTACCGCTACCGTTCCCAGGTATCCGAAGGCGTCGGCGATATAGATCAGAAAGCCTACGTTCCCGGGTATCTTATAGGCCGCCAGCATTCGCTCGAAATAGAAGCAATTGTAGGGCACATAGCCGAGATAAAGACCGGCGGAAGCCGTAACGATCCAGGCCACGGGGGAGATCAGGTGGAGGTGAAACGCGACCGTCGCTCCTGCCGCAAGGGCAAAACCACCGATGATAATAATATTATTGAGCAGAAAGGCCCGGTAATTATTCCGGATCAGGAAGAAGCCGCCAATAACCGCCAGTACGATCAGCGAAACGATGGTACTGGTACTGGCAAAAACATCGGCGTTGTTCTTATAGCCGGTCTCGCTCCAAAGCTCATTGGCAAAATCTTCGGTAAAATCCCGCAGGACGGTCAGCATCGCATAGGCCGTAACGATAGGAATAAGCGCCAGGCCGAAGGTCCGGAGAAAGCTCCGGCGCTGTTCCCTCCCCATCGGGAGTCGAACGGTACGCATCGCGACATCCGCCGCGTTTGGCGGCGGCGTCTGGTTGAGGAGCCAGGTAGCCAGCAGGAGGGGGCCGATGAAAACGGCACCAGCCGCGAACGGCATCCAGAATTCACTGACCCCTGCAAATAAGAGTATGCTTTTGCCGACGGTCTTGGCCAGGCCGGACGCAAAAATAAAACTGGTGGCCAGGACGGCGCCCATCAGCTCGGTTGTCCGCCGGCCTTCGAGAAATCCGAATACGAGTCCCCAGACCATGCCCAGTGGCAGGCCATTGATGAACATGAACACGAAATTATAAGGAGCGGGGACAAGCCCGAACAACAACAGGGATACCCAGGCCGTAAGCACCAGCTTGACGATAAACCCCGCCCTTTTCGCGGGGTCCATCCCGGCGATGACACGGATCCCGTAAAATTTGCTGAGCATATAGCCGATGGTCTGGGCGATGACCAGGATGACTTTGTAATGGACGGGTCCAATGGTGATCCCGTCAAAAGACGCGGCGGTAAAAGGTTTTCGAAACCCGTACATGCTGGCATAGACCGTAAAAGAGGTAAGCGACACGTAAAGCACGAAGACCCATCCGGGGGAACGCTGAAGCCACGCCCGGATCCCGGAGATGCGGCCGGGTGGGGCGACGGGGCCGGGGGCGGCGGAGGAAGCCGATGTTTGCATGCGGGGCGGTTTATGCTTTTTCGATGATCGGAAGGAGCTCCTGCAGATCGTCAATGATAAAATCAGGGCCATACGGCTGCAGCTGCTCGCGCGTATAGGCGCCTGTAGTCACGCTGACCACTCTCCCGCAGGCTGCATTCCGGCCTTCTTCCACGTCCACTTCCGTGTCACCTACCTTCAGCACGCGCGCCGGCGATTCGATCCCGAGATCGTCGATCAGCACTTCGATCATATCGGCATACGGGCGGCCGCGAGGCACTTCGTCGCTGCAGATCACCTGGTCGATCAGCGGGCTCCGGTCGTCCCACCGAAGCCGGTGCAGGATAGTATCCGTGATGGAGCGGGTGAAACCCGTATTCAACGCTACCTTGATCCCCTGTCTCTTGAGGGCGCGGAATACAGCTTCCGCGTGCGGCAACGGCGCAAGCGTCTCGTCATTCAGATAAAATTCGATCATCCGGTCGATAAACCGGGTGTGGATGCGGTCGGCAAGCTCGTCGGCGTCCTCCTGGTCGTCTTTTCTGCGCAACTTCCCCCCCTCCTTTCCGGGCGCGAGCTTTTCAGGCGCGAACTTCTCCAGCAGGAGGACAACGGCGTCCATCTTCCGGAAACCCATCACTTTCTTCACTTCGGCCACCGGCACAGTAATCCCGTAGTCGGCAAACGCGGCGATAAACGCCTCCGCAACATTGCCTTTATCCCGGACGGTCGTGCCGGCAATATCGAATACGACGAGTTGGATCGTGCTCATTTGATTAGAATTGCGAACAGGGCTCCGCCCGGTTCGGTTGAAAAATGAATTAGCGGGTCCCGGCCGTTTGCAGGTGGTGAAGCATCATCTCCCGGTAGTGCCCGAGATCGGGCAAAGGCTGATGTTCGATCTTGGCCTGCTCATCCCAGTTCCGCATCCGGATGATCAGAGCGAACAGCGGGTATTGCTCAAAAGCGCCGGCCTCCTCTGCCGTCATGGGACCGCCCTGGTATTCCAGCGTCCGCTTGCTCGCGTCCGAAAGATTGGCATAATAGGAAGGATCCTTATAAGTAAGGTACCGCTTTGCCTCCACATGGGACTCGACAAGCCGGGTGATCTTTTTGGAGAATCCCTTTTCCCGAAGGAATTCGGCGCCCAGCTCTTCGTGGTCCCTGATCCCGAACCCGCCCATCTCGTTGTCGCCCTTGGCAGCTTCGGAGATATGCCCGATATCATGCAAAAAAGCCGCCAGGACAACCTCCTCATCATAGCCCTGCTCCTCGGCCAGCTGTGCGGCCTGCACCATATGCTCCAGCTGGGAGACCTTTTCGCCGGCATATTCAGCACCGCCATGTTCTTCATACAGGCTCATGATCTCATCCGTAATTTCACGGGCTCGCTCGGTGGTCATCATTGATGTATTTAGTTTTGACAAGGTATTAAAAATGGGTTTGGGCCGCATGAGCGGTTCATTAAATTATGTTTAAAATTACCGGATTCCCTTTTTCTTCAGATATTCCACAAGCTCGCCCGGATGATCCGTCTGCAATCCTTGCAATCCTTTCCCGATCGCCGCATCCCATAAGCCGGCATTTTCGCCGGGCCGCTGGATATCGGGCAACACCATTACACCAAATGCTGAAGCCGCCCGGATCATCTCCGGCGTATATTCATCAAAATCACCGTCGAGGATATCCGGATGATATTTATTCAGAAAAGCCGTAAAGCTGTCCGCACCGCGAACATTTGCCGGCAAGCTCACCATCAGTGGCATAGTCTCCAGCACCTGCGTGAATAACGGGATCTCCTGCTGGCCCCACTCCGGGTGCGCCCGGTCCCTGACCTTTAACGTGTGCAGTTTTTCCCAGGTCATACTCCTGACCAGCCCGCTGTCATCTGTCATCCGGTTGATGGAAGCGTCATGCATAATGACCAGCTGGCTGTCTGCCGTCGTCCGCAGATCGATCTCCACATAATCGGCGCCTGCTGCGATGGCGTTGGCATAAGCGGCGAGCGTCTTCTCCGGGGCATGGGTATGGTCGCCCCGGTGGGATACCACGATAAAGTTGTGCTTAGGCTTCGGGATGGGGTTCGAAAAAATACAGGCTGCCGGGATCAGCAGCCTGTATAATATATATTTTATGCATATCATTTGATCAGCCACATCGTTTGGTTGAGGTCATCGGCGCTAAAACCCTGGCTGGTGACGGCGGCTTGCCAGTTTTTCGCGTTTTGGGTCTGCTCCCCGACGGGGTAGGCCCAGCGCAAAGGTACTACGCCGTTGTTCCCCACGCCGCTGCCGCCCTGGAAGGCCGGAACGCCCGTCCGGCGCCAGTTGTAATAGCCTTCGTATCCGGAATTCTCGAAACATACGATGTACTTCTGAAGAACGATCTGGTTGATGGCGGTTGCGGATGTGGCGGACAGCTGCACCGCGGGCTGTGCATAATAGGAATTCCAATCGAAGTTGTAACTATACGGCGCCACCTGGGTGACGGAGTTGGCGCCGGGCGGCAGGAAGTACGCCGTCTGGCTGGTCTGCGCGGTATTGATGCCGTAGAACGCCATGGAGGCCTGAATTCCCGCCTGATACCAGGTTGAAGCGCTTCCGCTTGCCCAACCGCGTTCGATCGCTTCAGCGATGTTGAAGCACATTTCCTTATAACCAACGAGCACATCCGGATCACCGGTGAAGTTGGAATAATAGCGATAGCGGCCGATAAAGGAGTAATCCCCGGCACTGGCGTTGCTGTACATCTGACCAAGATCAAGCCCGGTGCTCGCTCCGACGAAGTATTGATACTGCGCGGGTGAGTCGACGTTTGTAACCAGGGCCCATGCCGGATCGCAGGTCATAAAGACACGCGGGTCGTTGATGGTCGTCAGCGCGTTGACATAGGTGTAGGCCATATTGAACCGGCCGGCGATCGAACCGAAATTGCTTGGGTTGAACGGATAGGTGCTGTAGGTATTTGTTCCGCCGGGGTTATACACGAATTGCAGGTCGTCGGCCGGGCTCGCGAACAAAGGATACTTGGACGGGTTGCTGATGATATTGGCAAATTGCGCCGGAACACCCAGCGTGGCATCGGCAGCCTGGGTGCTGAGGCTGACCAGCACGCGCAGCCGGAAGCTGTTGACGGCCTTTTGCCAGCCGGTAAGGACCCCGCCGTAATAAATGTCCTGAGAAGCGGACAGCGAGTTGTCGTTTGCGGCGATCAGCGTAGTCAGGTCGCTATTGGCCGAGTCCAGCTCATTGAGGATATAGGCGAATACCTGCTCCTGCGGCGTATAGGCCGGTTTGGTATCCAACGCACCTTCCAACGCATCGCCCAACGGGACATCGCCATACATGGAGGTCAGGTTGTAATAATAGTAAGCTTTGACAAAGCGGCCTACTGCCTCATAGGGGTTGACGGCGGCCGTGCCCCGCGCAGTCGCCTCCGTTTCCATCTGCTTTTCATTCTGCATGACGAGATAAGGGTCGAAGGAGGCATTGTTCGCTGTCCAGGAATAAATATTGTTCCCGTAATAGTCATAGTTCTGACAGTGATATTGATCCCAGTCGCCCACATTGCTCCAGGAATTTATGCCGCCAAGCTCTCCCTGCGGCCCATTGCCGGATATATCGTTGAGGAGCGTACCCAGGATGAGCTGCGGCGGGACGCTGCTGGGCACATTGGGATTGACCTGCTTGCTGTCGATCGTCTTGGTGCAGGACGCCCCTGCCAGCACGACCAGGAAATAAAAGAGGTATGTTGACTTGTTCATATCGTTTGGTTTAATTGGGTTAGAATGTCAAATTTAAATTGAAACCAAAACTGCGCGTGGTCGGCGTCTGCAGCCCGGAGCCGCTGTTGTTCGCAAAGGATCCCGGGCTAACGACATTCTGCGAATACTGATCTACGTCGAGGTCCTTGTAACGGCTCGGGAAGAAATAGAGCAGGTTTCGGCCAACCAGCGAAACCGACGCGTTCTGGATAAAGGATTTCTGGACCCAGGTCTGAGGCAGCGTGTAAGTCAGCGTTACTTCGCGGAGTTTCGCGTACGTCTTGCTGATCATGTTCAGGTCGGCGATCGAAGCCGCATTGTAAACAAAGGGCTGAACCAGGCTCTTTGTCGTATTGGTTTGCTCGGTGAGCTGTTTCATGTTCGTGACCGAGCCGTTGACCGGATCGAGTGCGATCGGCGCACCGATCAGGTTGACCCCCGGACCGACATAGGCCGGAATATTTGCCTCGTCGCTTGGCCGGGCCGCGCCGACAGCGCCTGAAGCCGCTTCGATATGCCGGCCGCCCTGCAAGGTCTTTACGCGGACATAGTCTTCCATTACCCCGCCGACCATCCCGTCGAACTGGAACCGAAGCGAGACGCCCTTATAGCTGAACGTATTGATCAGACCCCATTGCCAGTCGGGGTCGCCGTGGCCGTAGATCCGGTTGGCGGCCGACCCGAGGTCGGTATAGCGCAGATAGATGCCGGAGGAGGGGTCGATCACCAGTTTGCCGTCGGGCGTCCGGACAAAACCGTCGCCATAGTTCAGGTCGATCCTTCTGCCGTTGAATTCCCAGTTGTCCGGGTTGGAATTGCTGACCCATTTCCGGATATAGCTGAAGAAATTCGCCGTGACCGTCCAACTCAACCCTTTGGGGTTGACAAAGGGTTTGCCGGTGAAGACCGCTTCCCAACCATCGTTGGTATATATATCCCCATTCGTCTCATTGGAGGAGAACCCGGATGCAGGCGAGGTGTTTTGGGCCACGATTAAGGTATTCTTATAATGATAATGCGTCACATCCAGACCGATCCGGTTGTTGACGAATCGAATATCCGCCCCAAATTCTGTTGCCTGTCTATCCGACGCATAGATGGTGGGACTGACGGAAGTGGTCGTATAGGTGGCACTGGCTTGCGCGCTGTAGGTTGGGGCAAGCGTATATTGCGACTGTTGGAACGGATAGCCGACGTTCGGACCGTCATAGGCGGAGTACCAGTTGTACCCGTAGTTATTCGCAGCCGGGACGTTGGCGAGATTGGCTGCAAAAAGCGGCTGCGTACCGCCGTTCTTGCTTTCCGCATAGGAGGCCTTTAATTTCAGGAAGGAGATCGGGCCAGGCATCCGGGTATAGTCGGAAATAACCGTGGCGAGGTTAAAGCTGGGATAGAAATAACCGTTTGTATTGGCGGGCAGCGTGGAGGATTTGTCTTCCCGGCCAGTGATGCTGGCGGTTACATACGACTTGTAGCCGAGGTCCACGGAATAATACGCGCTAAGCGTCAGCATGGTCGAATTGAAGTTCGTACCCTGGACCGGGTTCAGCGAATTGGTGAAATTGTAGATCCCCGGAACGTTCAGGTAATTCGTGCTTTCGTAAGCGGAAGAGAAATTGAATTCCCGAACCGTAGCCCCACCCAGGACGGAGAGGTCGAGGAAGCCGGCGATCTCGTTGCGGTGATAGCGGGCCTGCAGGTCCCAATTGCTTTCGAACTGCGACCTTCTGTCTTCGCGATAGTCACCCTGGCGGAGCGGCCGGCCATAGACACCCGCTGAATAGGGCATCTTTTCCGTATTCAGCATGTCATAAGCGGTCATGCTGGGCCGGAACTGGAAATCGAGGTTTTCGTTGACCTTGTAGTTCACCGACAGATAGCCGTACTCGTTGTTCTGGTAGTGACCCCGCAGCCACTCATAAGACATGAAGTAAGGGTTGTTGTACCGGTAATATTCTTCGTAGAGCTGCTCGACGCCCTTGTGGCCGGGCTGCCAGTAGTTCCGCATGTCTTTCATCGCCCAGTCGGCGCCGCCCCAGATAATGATGTTATAGATGATGCTGTTCGGACCGTATTGAACGTCCGGGACATTGGGGCTCGCCTGGCGGCTGTAATTGAAATAGGTGGTAATGGTGAAATGCTGATTGGGCCGGTGGACGAGGCTGAGCGTCGCATTCGTATTGTTGAGCTGCGTATTGGGAACGATCCCGCGTTGATTGATATTCGCAAGAGAAGCGCGGAAATCGGTCTTTTCGGTCGATGAGCTGATGGAAAGGCTGTTCGATGAAAGGAGACCCGCCTGGATGAACTTCTTTAGGTTGTTTGTGCCTCTGGCGACAAAAGGGGTCGGCGCTACGTGCCCCTTATAAATGCTCCCATCCGCAAAGGTCGTGGTATACGTTTGGGTGGGATCGTAGGCACCGTCATATTGCGGGAGGAGCTGGCCCCTGAACTGCGGACCCCAGACGTCATAGTCATAGTCATTGATCCCCACACCGACCGCGCCATTGCCAAAATAGGAGGCTGGACTTGAGCCGCCGCCGCCGAAGGCATATTTACCGTTATCGCCGGGGCCATACAGGTCCTGGTATTTCGGCAAGGCAATAAACCCTTTGTTGACCTGCGTGGTGGTATTGAGGTTGACCGCCAGCCCGCGTTTGTCTTTTGTCCCTTTCTTCGTGCTGATGATGATTGCCCCGTTCTTCCCCTGGAACCCGTAGAGCGCCGCGGCGTTCGGCCCTTTTAATACGGTAAAGGTCTCGATGTCGTCGGGGTTTATATTATAGGTATCCGAACTGATGGGAACGCCATCGACCACGAAAAGCGGCCGGTCGTCCGAACCATTCTCTCCGCGCATGATCACATCGGGAGAGTGACCGATCTCCGAGTTGACGTTGATCTGGAGCCCGGCAGCTTCTCCTTTTAAGGAATTGACCGGGTCGGCTTCGCGCGCGGTCGTCAGCATGGAGGCATCGACCGTCTGGATCGCGTAACCCAGCCGCTTGGCTTCCTTTCGGATCCCGGTTGCCGTCACGACTACCTGGCTCAACTCGCGGCTGTTGGTCCCGACGGTGATCACCATCGTATTGCCGGTGACTTCCTGTTCCATCCGGTCGATCCCGATACCCGAGATCACCAGCATATCTCCCACTTTGGCTTTGATAGCAAACGCGCCGTCGATGCCGGTTGCGGTGCCCGTCTTGGTACCTTTGATGCTTACCGTAACTCCGGGAAGCGGCGATTGATCGATCTTTGAAAGTACCCGGCCGACAATGACCGACTGTGCAAAGGAGCCGAGCGGTAACAGAAATACCGCAAGCAAGACTCCTGCAAGCAGGGGAATTTTCTTACTCATAAACAGGTGTTTAAAATTGTATAAATGCTGTATGTAATCTCCCGGCGAAAGTATAAGTGCAATGTGACGGGAAGGTTAGCGCTGATTTAAGGAAACGTTAACAGTTTATAAATACTAAACCAATGTTAAGTCTTTGTAAATAATCGGCCGGCGTCAAAAAAAGTAGAAAACCAGTATCAGGGCATCGCCGTCGCCGGCATTGCGGACCCGATGCGGGGCGCGGCCGTCGAAGAACAGGGTATCGCCTTCATGCAGGACGATCGTTTCTTTCTCGATCTGGTATTCGAGCGTGCCCTTCAGAACGTATTTACATTCGAAAGCATCCGTGCGGATCATCTGCCGCCGGACGGCCTTTTTTTTCAATTCAAGCAGCACGACATCCGTAGCCTGGGAGACCATGCTGCGGGTGAGGATGCGCTTGTAAGAAAAGCCTTTGACGGGTTCCTTGGTGAAGTGGCGTTCTTCCCCCTTCCGGACGAGGAGGATATGGTTCTTGGAATGGCCATTCTGCATGCCTTCGAAAAAGCTGGGCAGGTTCTCTTCAAGGGATTGAATGATATTGAAGAGTACGGGCAGCGACGGCACCGTACGGTTATTCTCGATCTGCGAAATGAGCCCTTTGCTGACACCGGCCTTCTGGGCAAGCTGTTCCAGCGTGATGTTCTTTTGCGTTCTTTTCGTCTTGATCTTGTCGCCGATCAATAAGAGGAGCTCTTCGTTCATTGCGGCGGCAAGGTACAGAAAAAAGTGTGGGCCGTTAATGAGACCCCACGAATTCGGCGAGTTGTTGGATATGATCGGTATTTATGAAGTCAACCTGCAGCCTCATCAACTCCCGCCAGGCATGCGGGAAATCCGGCGCATCCCAGAAGCGGACGGGCTGGTGGAGGTCATTGTTCCTTGCGGTCATGCGCCACCATCAACCGGCCGTCAACGAGAAAGATATCGGCCTCGATGCTTCCGAACTGCGCGTTGTATGCGGTCCAGAACGGGACGGGTTGTTCGTAGTCGTTATGGGAATGGGTGTTGGCGATCGTATAGTGAAGACCGGGAGCAGAACGACACTGAAAAAAAGGTATCGCGAGCAGCAAGGGCCATTTTTTCATGGGCGCAAAGGTATTGTATCCATCACGGGTAATACTGGGTTCACACAAAACTCACAATTTCTTAATACTGGCTTTATACAGGAATAATATGTTATATAGACCTTTGAAAAACCACCACAATGGAAAAGAGATCTGTAGATGTCGTAGTACTCTCTGATGTTCACCTCGGGACTTACGGATGCCGCGCGAAGGAACTGGTCAACTACCTCAAAAGCATCGCCCCCAACATACTCATCCTCAACGGCGACATTATCGACGGCTGGCAGTTTAACAAACGCTATTTCCCCGTCGCCCATATGATGGTCATCAAGGAGATCATCCAGCTGATCACCGGCGGGACACGGGTTTTCTATATTACCGGCAATCATGATGAAATGATGCGCCGGTATACTGACATCCAGATGGGCAATTTTACCCTGACCGACAAGCTGGTGCTGGAGATCGACAACAAGATGACCTGGATCTTCCACGGGGACGTGTTCGACAATACGACAAAGGGCGGCGCCAAGGTGCTGGCAAAGTTGGGAAGTAGTGGATATAATCTCTTGATCCGGTTCAATAGATTCATTAACTTTATACTAAAGGCTTTTGGCCGTGAGCGGGTTTCTATCTCCAAAAGGGTTATGGCAGGGGTCAATAAGGCCGTCATTAAGATCAACGACTTTGAGCTCATAGCCGCCGAGCTTGCCATCGAGAAAAAGTATGACTTCGTCATCTGCGGCCATATTCACCAGCCCCAGAAGAAGGTCGTAGAGACGAAGAACGGGAAGGTCACTTACCTGAACTCGGGGGACTGGGTCGAGCACTGCACAGCATTGGAATACCAGCACAACGAATGGACCATCTTCGAGTACAATGAAAAGGATTTCCCGGTAACCCAGACCATTGAAATGAAGTCCAATGTCAGCGTGCTGACGGACGAGATCAATTTCTATATAAACTCATTGGCAGCTATATAATAACCCTTTAGGACTATGAAAATTTTCTACGCAGTACAGGCAACAGGCAACGGCCATATCAGCCGGGCAATGGAACTGCTCCCTTTCCTGGAGCGTTACGGCCAGGTCGATATCTTCCTGAGCGGAGCGAACAACAGCCTCCGGCTGGACGCTTCGGTCCGGTACCGGAGCAAAGGGCTGAGCCTTTTCTACACCCACAGCGGCGGTCTCAATTATTGGCAGATCGCCCGGCAGGTATTGTCGCCGCTTCGCGTCTACCGGGAGGTGCGCGATCTGCCGGTAGAGAAATATGATCTGGTGATCAATGACTTCGAATGCATTACGTCCCTGGCGTGCGCCTTCAAGAAGATACCATCCGTCAATTTCGGCCACCAGGCCAGCTTTGTTTCATCCAAGGTCCCCCGCCCGGCTAAGAAGGACCCGATGGGCGCCTGGATCCTCCGGAATTATGCCCGTGCGACGCAATACGTCGGGCTGCACTTTAAGCAATATGATGATTTCATCCTGCCACCGGTGATCAAAAAAGATATTCTGGCAGCCGAACCGCAGGATAAGGGTTATATCACTGTTTATTTGTCTTCCTATAGCGATGCCGCAGTCCGCCATTACCTCCGGCCGCTGAAGGAGTTCCGCTGGCAGGTATTCTCCAGGGAGGTGCGGCAGCCCGTGCAGGATGGGAATATCCTTTTTATTCCCGTCAGCAGGGGAGCATTCAACAAGAGCCTGATCAATTGCAGCGGCATTCTCACGGGCGCCGGCTTTGAGACGCCCGCGGAGGCCATGTACCTGGGTAAAAAGCTGATGGTGATCCCGATCCGGGGCCAGTACGAGCAATTCTGCAATGCGGCGGCCCTGTCGCGGATGGGAGTGCCGGTACTGGATGCGCTGGACGCGGGTTTTGAGGGGGTTTTCCGTTCGTGGATGGGGCTGCGGAAACGGCCGCATCTTCATCTGGACTATTCAACGGAGGCGATCGTGAGCTACCTGATGCACCATTGTACGCAGGAAAAGAAGGATGCGCTCGATATGCTGTATCCCGATGCGGTGTTCAACTAGGCAGGCCGCTGGGCACGTCACCGAAAAAGGCAGCGAGTCGCAGGCCTGCCTGGTTGAAAAATCATTAGCCCGGCATAGCCGTCGCCTGCGACGGCGTTTTGAACCAGTGGCCTCCCCAAACGAAGAAAGCCCTCTCATAGAAATGAGAGAGCTTCTGCATGAGAAAATTCAACTCTACATATATAAACCATCGATTAACAGATGACTAACCAATTAATAGGACACAAATCTAAACTCCCCGTATTACGCGGGAATTACTTAATCGTTATCCATATATTATATTGCTGACGGATATTAGCAGGTTATCCTCAAACGAACTTATTCCGATGCTTGAGCACTTTGGCCTCCAGGTAGAAGATGATCTCCTCAGCGATATTCTTGGCCTGGTCTCCCACCCTTTCCAGCTTGCGGATCGTGGACAGGATCCATAACGCCTGGGCCGTATCTTCCGGATGTTCTTTGATGTGTCGCTCCAACACCTTGTGGGACGCGCGGTTGATCTCATCCAGGAACTCATCTTTTTTGAAAACTCCTCTCGCGAGGATGGTATCTTCCTTTTCAAAGGCTTCCTGAGTATCTTCCTGCATCCGCACCGACTCTTCGTACATCGGCAGGATCCGGGCGACATCCAGCAACTGCTGGGAGAAAGGGACTTCGGCTTCAATCACATACTTGGCGATGCCTTCGGCGATATCCCCGGTGCGCTCGAGATTAGTATTGATCTTCAGGACCGCCAGCAGGAAGCGAAGGTCAATGGCGACAGGGCAGAACAGCGCGAAAATGTTCTCGCAATCCCGGTCGATCTTGAGCTCGTAGCCATTGACCCGTTTCTCCTTCAGCACCACTTCCCGTGCCAGGTCCTTATCGAAATTCACAAAGGCCAATCGGGCTTTGTTCAGCTGGCCATTGACCAGCGTCCACATATTGATGACCTCGGCTTTCAGCAGTTGTAATTCGGTTTCAATTTGTGCCATACTTCAAATTTAACTAAATCGACCGGTAATATAGTTTTGTGTCCGGCTGTCCTTGGGATTGGTGAACATGATCTTTGTCTCATCGTATTCCACCAACTCCCCCAGGTAGAAAAAGGCGGTCTTATCGCTCACCCGCGCGGCCTGCTGCATATTATGGGTCACGATGATCAGGGTATAATTCGTCTTCAGCTCATGGAACAGTTCCTCTACTGTTGAGGTGGATATGGGGTCCAGCGCGGAGGTGGGCTCGTCGAAGAGCAGGACTTCCGGTTCCATGGCGACGGCGCGGGCGATACAAAGCCGCTGCTGCTGGCCGCCGGAGAGAAAAGAACCTTTCTTGTTGAGCGAATCCTTTACCTCATTCCAGAGTGCTACCCGGGTGAGAGAATACTCCACGATCCGGTCCCGTTCGGCCTTGGGCACCTTGATACCGTTCAGCTTATACCCGGCAATGACGTTATCATAGATACTCAGGTTAGGGAAAGGGTTGGGACGTTGGAACACCATCCCGATCTTCAGCCGGACAAAGATGGGATGCATCTGGTAGATATTCTCGTCGTTGATGGTCATCTCACCGGAGCTGGTCGCGCCCGGGATCAGCTCGTGCAGCCGGTTGATACAGCGCAGATAGGTGGTCTTCCCGCAGCCTGAAGGCCCCATGACGGCAATGACCTTGTTGCGGGGTATATCGATGTTGACATTTTTAACAACGTGATTGGTGCCAAACGATGCGTTGAAGTTCCTGCTCTTTATAATTGTACTTTCCATTTTCTGGTGATCAGCTTGGTGAGGAGGTTTAGTAATAGAACCCATAGGAGGAGGACAAAGGAGGCGCCCCAGGCCAGGTTTTTCCATTCGTCATAGGCGCTGGTGGAATAGTCATAGATCAGCTTGGGAAGGCTGTGCATGGTTCCGAAGATATTCCAGGAAAGATAGTTATTACCCAATGCCGTAAAAAGCAACGGTGCGGTCTCACCCGAGATCCGGGCGACGGCCAGCATGACGCCGGAGAGGATCCCGCTGGTCCCGACGGGGACGATGACCTTGAAGATTACCCGGTGAAAGGGCATGCCAAGCGCGAAGCCCGCCTCCTGCAGGGAAGAAGGCAGCAGCTTTAGCGTCTCTTCCGTTGACCGGACAACGATGGGAAGCATCATGATTGCCAGGGCGATGCTGCCGGAAAGAGCCGAAAACCCGAATGGTTTCACGATCCAGAAATAAGCCACGATGCCGATGACGATGGAGGGAACACCTTGCAGGACATCCGTGCAGAGGCGGCTCCAGTATGCCAGGCGGCCCTTCTTATTCTCGCTCAGATAGATCCCGCCCAGAATGCCGATCGGGATGGCGATCACCACAGCCATGAGTACGATGAGGACACTGCCGACCAGGGCGTTCGCAATCCCGCCGCCGGATTCACCCACCGGCTTGGGGATCCTCGTCAGAAAATGCCAGTTGATCTGCGTAATTCCCTTGCTGACGATAAAGAAAAGGATGAAAAGAAGGGGGATCACGCAGGCAAAGGCGAATATCATAACGAGCGCCTTGAAGCCGTAGTTCTTTGCAATTCGGTATTTAACGCTGCGGAGTTCCATATTAATCGTTTGTAAACCGGTCGATGATCTTTTTCCCGATCATATTGATCACCACGGTGACCAGGAACAGCACCAGGCCCAGTTCCATCAGCGCGGAAACGTAGACCGGTTTGTCCGCCTCCACAAATTCATTGGCGATGACGCTGGCCATCGTATTCCCGAGGTCAAAAATGCTTGTGGGCATCCTACTGGTGTTGCCGATCACCATGGTAACGGCCATAGTCTCCCCCAAGGCGCGCCCAAGCGAAAGCAGGATGCCCGCGAAAAGCCCTGACTTGGTGTACGGCAGAATGACACGGCGAATCACTTCCCATCGGGTGGCGCCCAATCCGTAAGCCGCTTCCTTCAGGGACGAAGGAGTCAGCTGGATCATCGACCGGCCTAATGAAGCCGCATAGGGAATGACCATAACGGCAAGGATGAGCGACGAAGCCAGGATCCCGTTCCCGATCGGCTGTGCCCCAACATGCGTCTCCAGGCTCCGAACAATCGGTACGAGGACTGCCACCGCCCAGAAGCCGTAAATAACCGATGGAACCGCGGCGATCAGCTCGACCGCATTCTTCAGAAAATTCGGCAACCATCCCTTCGGATAATATTCTCCGAGAAAGATCGCCACCGCCAGCGAAAAGGGGATCGAAATGATCAGCGCCAGAAAGGAAGTGACCAGGGTACCCACCAGGAAAGGGGCGGCCCCATAGATATCATGCACCGGATCCCAGGTGCTACTCCAAAGATATTTAATCCCGAGTGCCTTGATAGAAGGCACGGACTTAACGACGAGGGTCAGCATGATCCCCAGGACCAGAACGACCATCAGCCCACCCAGGATCGTAAGCGTGTGCCGGAATACGGTCTCGGTCCGGATCTGGCGAAACGATCGCTTCACCCGACTTTTGCCTTTCGCAATCGCCTCAGGCGTAGAATTAATTACCCGCAGCGGTAGATCGCTGCGGGTAACTCCACTATTCTCAACGGAAGTAGTCTCCATAATATGAGTTCAAGTTACGGAAGAATCGGCTTGCCGTCGTAGGTCGCGGTCTTTAGGATCGCGTCACCTACATTGACAGCGGCCGGGGACAACGGCGCATAATTCAGGGCGGCGCTATATTGTTGGCCATCATGGATCATCCACGAAAGGAGCTTTAGGAGCTTGGTCGCCCGGTCGAGGCTGCGGCCATTGTAATTCTGCTCTTTATAGATGATCACCCAGGAGAACCCGGAGATGGGATAGCCGTCCGGCGCATCCGTATTCGTCAGGGATACTTTGGAATCCGGGGGTATCTGGACATTGGCTGCCGCCGTTACGCTGGCGATCGTGGGGGTGATAAAGGCGCCCGCCTTGTTCTGAACACGGGCAAAAGGTATTTTGTTCTGGATCGCATAGCTCATTTCCACATAGCCGATGGCACCCTCTGTGCCCTTAACCGTGCCCGAAACACCTTCACTGCCTTTGCCGCCGATACCGGTTGGCCAATTGACCGCGGAGCCTTTCCCGACCTTCGTATTCCAGTCGGGGCTAACCTTCGCGAGATAAGTCGTGAAGATATTGGTCGTACCGCTGCCGTCGGAACGGTGAGCGATCAGGATCGCGTTCGATGGCAGTTTGACCCCCTTGTTGGCAGCCGCGATCTTGGGGTCGTTCCATTTGGTGATCGTTCCCAGGTACATCCCGGCGATGATGTCAGGTGTCAGGTTCAGCGTGTCCTTTACACCCGGCAGATTATAGCTGAGGGCTACAGCGCCGGCGGTGACCGGGATATGGATAGCCGGTGACGACAGGGCAGAATCCTGCTTGCCGTTCATGACCGCATCGGATGCCCCGAAGTCGACCGTCTTGTTGGTCAGCTGGGAGATACCGGCGCCGCTGCCTACCGATTGGTAGTTGACTTTCAGCCCATTGGCCTGGTTGTACTGGGAGAACTGCTTGGAGAACAGGATGTAATCAAAGGAGCTGCCGGCGCCAAGCAGGGCGTCGCTATTGCCCGCCGTACTGTCCCCGCCGGTGGCGGCCCCGCCACCCCCGCCACAGGATACCAGGCTAAAGGCGGTGACCATCGATCCGAGAGCAAGAGCAGCAATTGTTATGGTGCTTCTAAGGCTTAGCCAATTCTTTTTCATGATCATATGAGTGTTTCGTTAGGATTACATCTGCGTGTAGCTCTTGTTATAGTGCCGGCCGAAGACGAAGAAGAACGTCAAACGATATACCACGTCCTGATCACTCTCCGACCCGGCGGCCAATTGGGACGAATACTTTACTACCCATATATTGGGTTCGAAATGTACGTCTCTGGCGGGCATGAAGTCCAGACCTACCGTAATGAACGTCTCTTTAGAGGTGGGATCCCCGGTGCCGGTTTCGGCCGTCGGTGCACCCGTGGTTGAACCCGCATAGCTATATTTATAGCCCTGTGTCATATAGCCGCTTGGTGAAGAGATCCCGGTGTATGCGGAATACGTTCCGTTGTTTACGTTTTTGTTCGGATTGTACAGATCGACGCGTGCAAACCACCGCAGTTTTTCCGGAACGATCGCGCCATGGAGATACATGGAGATGCCACTTGCTTTGGTGTCAATGGTATCCGCACCGCCGGCGATCAGCGCGGCTTTCGTATCATTCCGGATCGTGTTGACAAATCCTTCTACACCAGCTGTGATCCAGGGAGAGGTCCAGGCGACATAAGCTTTCAACATCTGCCTGTCATGGTGCCAGTTGGTTACCCAATTCAATCGTTGATAATCCGCATAAAGATCGACGACGAGCCGCTTGTCGGCGAACCACCCATAAATGTCCCCATAGAACCACTTGAAGCTGCTGGCGGCTGGTTTATCGCTATTGCCGGTTGCCATCAACAGGTTATAACCAAAGTTCCTGGTTGCCGGATCAAAGACCCCTTGCAATCCCACACCAAGATCATAGGAAGGTGTCCGGCGGATATCCGTGTTGGTTCTTTCGATGGAGCGGTAGTTCCAAACCTTTTCCGAAATCAGTACATAGGTAGGCGTCTGCTGCTCCCCAAGGACGAGATCGGTTCCTTTCCAGATATTTTTCACGCGGACGTCGGCAATTTTGATAAAGAAGGTCTCTTTAGTGTTGGAGAGCTGGTCCCCGTTTACAACGGTTTGTCCGGGCGCATTGTAGGCCGGGAAATTGTCCTCAGCCGCCAGGAGCAATTCGCTCGAGACTTTCTTGCTGATATTAAAGTCGTAACCCAGGTAAAGGCGGCGGAACTGGAAAGCATTCCGGCTTTGAGGAATACCACTGTACTGGTTGCTCCCACCCCGGTTGAGTGAGTCGGCGTGCGACTTATAGTAATAATCACCAAATATATACCCCCAAAGCCGGCCCGTATTGGCCTCCCCTGTCCGGTAAGCGGAATCGCTTAACAGGGAAGATTGGGCTTGAGCGGAGACGGTTGCGATAAAAAGAAAAACGACTAGAAAAAGGAGGCTGGTGTAGCTGCGTTTCATAAAAGTCTTGGTTCGTTAGTAATTGTTTGCAGTGTCCTGAAAATCGAGGTTAAATGTGTTGCAAAGCAATGTTTAAGCGATGACCCGAATGTTACCGGAATATTACCTTAATGTTAACACTCACTAAAAGGAGAGCGTGTCTGAAGAGAGGCCGCCAGTTTTTGTCCTGTTAACAAATGAATTATAAAGGGCGATTATATTTAATTCTAAAGCGCCGCTTCAGATTTGATCTTGCCAGCCGTTTGGGAAAGCAATCGCCGCGCCTCGGAGAACCAATCGTCGCGGTGCAAGCAGGGTTCGTGTTAAGAAATCATTATCAAAGACCCGTTTAACCTTTTGCCAATCTACATTCCGCTTATTTTGCCGGAATGAAGGGTTTCAATGCTTTTGTTCAGCTATTCATGCCAAAGGACAAGGTCTTTTACTCCCTTTTTGAGGAGGTGGCGGACAATGTGGCGAAGATGGGCACCTTACTAAAGGCGGTCGTTTCCGAACCGGATTACGATAAACGGGGGGCGCTGATCCTCCAGCTGGAAACCCAGGAGCACGTCAATGACGAGTTTACCCATCGTATTTTCACCGAGCTGGGCCGTAATTTTATCACCCCGTTCGACCGGGAGGATATTCACTACCTGGCCAGCTCGCTGGATGATATTTGCGACTATATTTATTCCGCCGCCAAAAAGATCAATTTCTATAAGGTGAACCCGAACGATGCGGGTATCCAGAAGATGGCGGACCTGATCGAGCAAGGTGCGCAGCAGATCCGCGGTGCGGTCAGGGAGCTGCGGAATATGCGGAATATGCGTACCATCACCGACGCGCTGGTCCGGGTGAATAGCCTGGAGAACCAGGCCGACGATGTCTTCGATATGAGCATTGAACGTCTTTTCGAGACGGAGCCGGATGCAAAGGAGGTGATCAAGAAGCGGGATATCTACCAGGTCATGGAGATCGTGACGGACAAGTGTGAGGACGCCACCAACGTCATCGAGTCGATTGTTATTAAGTACGCTTAATGATCTTCCTGTCTACCATTATTATATTGGCATTGGTTTTTGACTACATCAACGGGTTCCATGATGCGGCAATTTCGATCGCCACGATCGTCTCCACCAAGGTGCTGACCCCCTTCCAGGCGGTCCTGTGGGCGGCCATTTTCAATTTCGCAGCCTTTTTCATCTTTCGGTATTTCATCGGCGAGTTCAAGATCGGCAATACGATCGCGCATTTTGTTGACCGCGAATTCATTACCCTGCCGGTTATTTTCTCCGGCCTGATCGCTGCCATCGGCTGGAACCTCCTGACCTGGTGGCTGGGCATCCCATCCAGTTCCTCTCATACGTTGATCGGCGGGTTTGTCGGCGCGGCATTGGCCCATGCCGGCGGCTGGTTTGTCCATGGAAAGAACGTGATCGACTATGCCACCGTGATCCCGACCTTCTGCTTCATCGTGCTGGCGCCGCTGATCGGCTTTATCGTTGCGTTGGTGATCACCATTCTGATCGTCAATATCTTCCGGCGCAGCCACCCCTATAAGGCGGAAGCGTGGTTCCGGCGGCTCCAGCTGTTATCGTCCGCGGCGCTAAGCCTGGGACACGGCGGCAACGACGCCCAGAAGGTGCTGGGAATTATCGCTGCCGCGCTGGTCGCACACGGCGATCTGGACCGGGTGCAGGATGTTCCGGCCTGGGTGCCCGTCTCCTGCTTCTCGGCTATTGCCCTGGGTACGATGAGCGGCGGCTGGCGGATCGTCAAGACAATGGGCACGAGGATCACCAAAGTAACGCCGCTCGAAGGCGTCTGTGCAGAGACGGCGGGGGCCATCACCCTGTTCCTCACGCAGTACCTGGGCATCCCGGTCAGTACGACGCACACGATCACCGGCGCGATCATAGGCGTAGGCGCAACGAAACGAATGTCGGCGGTACGCTGGGGAGTGACCATTAACCTGGTCTGGGCCTGGGTCCTGACGATTCCGGTCAGTGCGGGGCTGGCGGCAATCATCTACTGGATCGTTTGGCATTAGGGGGCCGCTCCTCCACGCGCCGCGGTATTAGGATACCATTAGAATTGGCGGGACCCCAAGGATGGCACGGATTTTAGCGTTAATTTTGAGGTGGATAAACAATGGATGAACCGAAGAATACATAAGAGCTTGTTCTACGTCCTGTTGCTCGGCGTGTATGCGGCCTTCTTTTCTGTGGAGTCCTTTTACAATTTCGAAGGACAGTCACACAGCAAGGACGGGTTTCGTTATTCGGTTGTCAAAAACACTCCCCTTCATTCGGCCACTTCCTGCAGGTTCCGCCTGAACAAACGGTTTCATCCCGAAGTGATCCCGCCCTGCCCAATTGTTTCGCCTGAGGCGCCGCAGCAGTATCTGACACCGGTGCGGCTTGGCTCACCCGGCGCTTATCCGCTGCCCGACATTGCTATCATCCACTATTCGTTGCGAGGGCCTCCTGCTGCTGCCTAGGACAAACGCAACCGTTCCTTTTATTTGTTAAAATTTTACATCTTATTGTATGGTGCATTTCTGTATCAGAAAGCTGTTGTGGACAGGCGGTATCCTGTTATTGTGGCCTTCGTGTGCAATCTTCGGACAACCGGCAGCGACCTATTCCCTGCCGGCCCTGATCGATTCGGCGCAGCATCACCTGCCGGTGCTCCGGCAAAAGATGGCGCTGGTCGAAGCCGCCAAAGCCGGCATCCGCGACGCCAAAGACGCGTATCTTCCGGCCTCTTTCCTCGGCGATGAAGTATTGGTCGGCTCAGATAACTCGCTGCCCGGCACCTACTATTCGTTTGGCCTGATCCCCTCCGCCTCCTCCGGCATCAACCCGGCCAATAATTCACAGGCTGCGGGAGGCAATATGGCCTTTTTGTTCAACGAATACGATCTCCTGACCTTCGGACTGAGGCAGGCCACGGTACGCCGGGCCGAAGCAGGCGAGCACCTGAGCCAGGCGGATCTCGACCGCGAGCGATATCTCATCAAATGGCAAATAGCCCGGCTATATCTCAACATCCGGAAAAGCCTGCTTCAGCAGGGCATCGACTCGGAAAACATCAAACGCTATTCGGAGCTTTATACCGTCATCCGGGCGGTAACGCTTAGCGGCATCAAGCCGGGCGCCGATTCGGCACTGGCTATGGCGGAGCTCTCCGGGGCGCGGACCGCCTATAATAATACGTACGGGCAGAGCCGCCAGCTTTATGAAGAGCTGAGCTACTTTACCGGCTTGCCCTCCGGTGGCCTTGACATCGACACGACGCATATCCGGGCTAATCTGGTCAACTATCCCGCAGCAAGTTCGCAAAAGGAAAACTCGGGGGCGCCCAACCCCTTAACCGATTATTTCATCCGGGAAGAAGAATTATACCGGGAGACAGAGAACCTCGTCGCAAAAAGTTACCTCCCCAAGGTCATGCTCACCGGCATTACCTGGGCGCGCGGTTCGAGCATCAACTATCAGGGAAAATACGGTTCGGTGACGGACGGTTGGGGTTATCAGCGATACAACTACCTCGCCGGTCTAACGGTTACCTATAACCTTTTCGACCTGGTTCACCGGAGGGATAAGGAAGCGATCGCCCGTCAGGAGACGGCGGCCAGCGAGTATGGACTGCAGCAGGAACAGCTGGAGCTGCAGGATGTCGGCAACAAGGCGGATCAGGGGATACAGACTGAAGTCCGGAACCTCACGGAGCTGCCGATCCAGATCGCTGCCGCCCAGGCTGCGTTTTCACAGAAGACCGCGCAGTACAAGGCCGGGATCATCAACCTTGTCGACCTCGCGGAAGCCTCTTTCGTCCTCTACCGGGCCCAGTCCGACTATGTCTCGGCAATCAGCGACTGGCTTTCCTATAACCTCGACAAGGCGGCGGCCGGCGGTAACCTCGATCTTTTCATTCAAACGATTCAATAGCTTATTCATGATACCTCTAGCGTTAAGACGGCCCATTACGATCCTTGTGATCTTCCTGGGCCTGATGTTATTCTCCATCGTAGCGCTGAAAACCATCCCGATCGATATCTTTCCGAAGCTCAACGCGCCGACGATCTATGTGATCGAGCAGTATGGCGGGATGTCAGCACAGCAGATGGAAGGCTTCTTCGCCACCCGGATGGGCGATCAGTTCCTTTATATCAATGGCATCAAAAATATAGAGAGCAAGAACATCCAGGGGCTCACGATGCTTAAGCTCAACTTCTATGAAGGCACGGATATGGGTGAAGCGTCCGCGCAGGTGGCGCTCCAGGTTGCGCGGTCACAGGCATTCTTCCCGCCCGGGGCGCTGCCGCCGCAGGTGATCCGTTTTGACGCCTCCTCCCTGCCGGTGGGCGAGCTGGTATTCAGCAGCCAGAACACCAGTCTGAAAGACATCTTCGATCTGGCGATCACAAAGATCCGGCCATTGTTCGCGCAGGTGCCCGGACTGACAGCGCCCCCGCCATTCGGCGCCAACGCGCGGTCGGTACTGCTGAACGTGCATCCGGACAGGCTCCGGATGTTCAACCTGTCCGCGGATGAGGTGGTACAGGCCATGATCCGGAACAACGCCATGACCCCGTCCGGCAATCTGCGGATCGACAGCACCATGTATATCACTTCCGTAAACTCGCTTGAACAAACCGTTCAGCAGTTCGGCGATATCCCCATCAAAAGTAACGGGCAGACCACGATCTATGTCCGCGATGTCGCTACCGTAGAAGACGGAGCGGATATCACCGTTGACTATGCGCTGGTGAACGGCAAACGGTCCGTATATACGCCGGTCGTGAAGACGGCCGATGCTTCCACCTGGGACGTGGTACAGAACCTGCGCAGGAAACTGCCGGAAATGCAGTCCCTGTTGCCGCCGGGCGTGAAGGTCAGTTATGAGTTCGACCAGTCGATATTCGTGATCAATGCTGCCAAAAGCCTGATGGAAGAAGGGATCACCGGCGCCGTGCTGACCGGCCTGGTGGTGTTGCTCTTTCTCCGCGACTGGCGGAGCAGCCTGGTGGTGATCATTACCATTCCCATCTCGGTGATGGCGGCGATCTTCGGCCTGAAGATGGCCGGTCAGACGATCAATATCATGACCCTCTCGGGGCTGGCGCTGGCGATCGGCATCCTGGTGGATGAAGCGACCGTGACGATCGAGAATATCCACCAGCACCTGGAGATGGGAAAAACCAAACGGCAGGCCGTCCTCGACGCCTGTCTGGAAATCTCGTTCGCCAAGCTGCTGATCCTGCTCTGTATCCTGGCGGTCTTCGCGCCGTCCCTTGTCATGACGGGCGTGCCGCGGGCGATGTTCCTGCCCTTGTCGATGGCGATCGGGTTTGCGATGATCGTGAGTTTCCTGTCGTCGCAGACAATGGTGCCGGTCATATCTGTTTGGTTGCTGAAATCCGGGCGGTTCCAGGGACATCGGAAAGGAGAGCAATCGCATGCGGTCATGGCTGCGGACCGACAGGAGCAGGCGCAGCTGGAGGAGCATCGGGCGGAGGAGGCGCTCCATCCGGATACCAACAGCTTCTTCGACCGAATGAAGCTCCGGCTGATCTCGCGGGTGACCAAATGGATGCCCTGGCGAAAACTCATTGTGCCGCTCTATATCGTTCTCGCCTTTGCCGGCGCCGGGGGTCTTTACTGGATCATCGGCAAAGACCTTCTGCCAAAGACCAACACCGGCCAGCTGCAGCTGCGCGTGCGGGAGCCCGACGGGACGAGGCTGGAAGTAACGGAACAGACCACGCAGGGGATCCTTTCGGTGATCGATTCGGCCGTGCAGGGCCATGTTGCCATCAGTTCCGCCTACGTCGGGCTGGTGCCTTCAAGCTTTGGGTCCAGCAACCTGTATATCTTCAACAGCGGGACCCATGAAGCGGTTATCCAGGTCAACCTCGACGAAGACTATAAAGTGAAGATCGAAGACCTCAAGGAGACGCTGCGAAACAATATCCTGGCGCGCTATCCCAACCTGCGGCTTTCGTTCGAGCCGATCGAGCTGACCGATAAGATCATGTCGCAGGGCGCCAATACCCCGATCGAGGTCCGGGTAGCCGGTAAGAATATCGACGACATCAAAACCTATTCTTCACAGCTCGTGGCAAAGCTGCAACGCGTACCTTTCCTTCGCGACGTCCAGGTAGCGCAACCACTTAGCTATCCCACCGTGGAGATCTCCGTGGACCGGAATAAGCTGGCGTTGATGGGGCTGAGCATCGACGATGTGACGCGGAGCATCACCGACGTTACTTCCAGCAGCCGTTTTACCGACAAGAACCTCTGGCTGGATAACAATAACCAGTACACGTACCAGACCCAGGTACAAGTGAAGGAGTATGTGATGAACTCGCTCGAGCAGCTCCGCGCCATCTCGCTGGTCAGGGGACAGGACCGGCCGGTGCTGGCGGATGTGGCGAGCTTCCGGGTAGACAGCTTGCCGGCGGAATATGACCGGAGCGGGCCCCGCCGTTTCGTAACGGTCAGCGCCAACATGTTTCACAAAGATCTGGCGGCGGCAACCGCCGTCGTGCAGAAAGCGGTAGACGAATTGGGAACGCCGCCACGGGGTATGGTTGCCAGCATCATGGGTGAGTCATCGCTATTGGTGGATACGCTGGACTCGCTGCAAACCGGGTTGATCGCCGCGATCGTCGTGATCATGCTGCTGCTGGCGGCTAACTTCCAGTCGTTCGGGCTCGCGCTTACCGTGCTGTCCGCGATCCCCGCGGTGCTGCTCGGTTCGATGCTGATCCTGCTGGCCACCGGTTCGACCATCAACCTCCAGTCGTATATGGGGCTGATCATGTCGACGGGGACTTCAGTCGCCAATGCGGTGCTGATCGTGACCAATGCGGAACACCTGCGGCATGAATACCGGGACCCTTTCAAGGCAGCCGCCGCGGCAGCGGGGATGCGGTTCCGGCCGATCATGATGACCACTATCTCGATGATCGTCGGGATGATCCCGATGGCTACCGGGATTGGTGAGGCGGGCGATGAGTCGGCGCCGCTGGGCAGGGCGGTTATCGGGGGGCTCGCCCTGTCGACCGTGGCCTCGCTTTTTATCGTCCCGCTGGTATATGGATGGGTGATGCAACGCGCCTCCTTCCGGATACCGTCGTTATTGCCGGACAATGATCCGGATCTTGAAAATAATCAAACCTCGAAATAAAAAATTATGAAACTCAGCTATTGGATACTCATGATCCCGATTCTGCTGGCCGCTGGCTGTTCGGGCTCGGGTGATCACCCCGCCGATAAAAAGGCGGACCCAGTTGCCGCGCGACAACATTTTCAGACAGCAACCGTTGTCGCGGGCGGCGTCGAACAGGCCATCAAGCTGCCGGCAACGTTGGCCGCCTATCTCCAGGTCAGCATCTTCCCAAAAGTGAACGGTTACGTCACCGACGTGCGGGTGGATGTGGGTAGCCATGTGCGGCAGGGCGACCTGCTGATGACGCTGGAGGCGCCCGAACTGGTGCAGGCCGTCGCACAGGCGAGAGAGCGGTATGCGCGGGCGCTGGCCGACTACAAGATCGACCGCGAAAATTACGAGCGACTCGCGGAAGCCGCCCGGACGCCGGGCGCGATCTCGCCGATGGATCTCGCCACCGACAAAGCAAAAGCGGAAGCGGACAGCGCCCTCGCCAATTCGGAGAAGGCCAACTGGCAGATGCAGCAGACCATGATGGACTATCTCCGGGTGACCGCGCCATTTGCCGGCGTGATCACTATCCGAAACGTGCACCCCGGCGCACTGGTCGACGCGACCAATAAGAGCGTACCCATGCTCGAGTTGAAACAGGTCGACCACCTCCGGCTACAGGTCGATATTCCGGAGACAATCGCCGCGACGCTGCGAAAGAATGATACGCTCTCCTTTTACGTCGCTGCGCTGCCGGGCCGGAAGCTGACCGCACCGATCGCGCGCATCTCCGATAACATCAATATACAGTACCGGACCGAACGGGTGGAAGCGGACATTTACAACCGCGACGAAACACTCTCACCGGGGATGTATGCGGATGTGGTTTTCGATTCCAGGGGGAATCGGGGCGCGCTGGCCGTACCGCCGGATGCGATAGTCACATCTACGGAGGCCAAGTATGTGATCGTCGTGCGCAATGGACGCACGGTCAAAGTCAACGTGACGACCGGCAACGAGAATTCGCGGCTGGTTGAGGTGGTGGGTGACCTGAAGGCAGGGGATACCGTGATCGCACCGGCGAACGATGAGATAAAGGAGGGCGTGAACGCCCATTCGCATTGACGTTCTGGAATCTTTATAAAATTATTTCCCTATCTTTATGTTCTATCGGCCATGTCCATGCAAAGAAAAGGATATCCAACATTGATCATCCGGAGCTCAATCCTGATTGGGTATTTCTTCCTCTTTATTGCCCAGTCCAACTATCAGTATTTTGATATTGCCAATTTTTTCGTTTACGGCCATGAGGCGGCAAGCTCCGCTACCGGCTCCCAACACGAAAATAAAGCCGCAACCGTTGTCTCGGACCGGCAGGAGCAGGCGCCGCAGCATTCACTCGCACTGCGTTCCAGCCAGCAGCATATCGGCCATCTCGCGATAGACAAACGTTATAAGTTCCAGCAGGGTTTGCGCATTCCGCCGATCCGGGCGCCAGGGTTGATCTCCTACACCTTCGTCAGGACCCGGTTCTGTATTCCTGCTCCGACTTTTACCTCAGCCGACCTCCCCACCAATGCCCTTCGAGGCCCTCCCTCCGCAGCCTGATCCGGGTTGCTTGTCGCTCGCTTAACTGAGCCGACTTTTCTCATTTCTAAAATTTGATCAATGACTGATTCGTGCAAACGCACGGCCTGCATCGTCATGGGGCTTCTCCTGTTGACAATGGATGCCTGCCCCATACACGCACAAACCAAGGCCATTTATTCCCTGGCGGAACTCGTCGACTCCGCTAACCGGCATCTCCCGTTACTGCTGGAGAAGCAAGCCCTCGTCGAAAGCGCGAAGGCAGGGATCACGGAAGCCAGACATTCCTTTCTTCCCCAGGCAAACGCAGTAGAGGAACTATCGGTAGGCTCCGCCAACGACCTGACCGGTCCCTATCTGCCCGTACCGGGCGTAATCCACCCCATCGGCGGCGGTATCGATCCGGCCAATAATTATCAGCCCGTCACCGGAAATATGGCCTCACTGTACGGGCAGTATGATCTGGTCACTTTTGGGCTAAAAGACGCCAAGATAACCAGCGCTCGTGCATTCGCGGGCCTCTCACAGGCGGACCTGGAAAAGCAGCGCTATCTCGTCAAATGGGATATCGCCAGACTTTACTTCAACATTCTGAGCCATCGCTACCAGCTGGCCGTGGACAAGGAAGACATCCAGCGGTACCAATCCATGTACAGCATCAGCCGCGCCCTGACGGGCTCGGGCGTAAATCCGGGTGTGGACTCCTCGCTCGCAAGGGCGGGTCTCTCCCGCACGCTCGTGTCTTACAACAACGCCCTCTGCGCGCTGAATCGCCTGGTGGACCAGTTGATCTATCTTACCGGCATTCCAAATCCCGAAATTGCCATGGATACCAGCAGGGTAACGATGTCGGGCAAACGATACGCCGTAACCGGGCTGATAGCCGACACAACGACCACCGTCAATCCCCTGGAGGACTATTTCGCCAAACAGAAACAGCAATACGACGCGGAAACGCAGCTTGCACGCAAGAGCTTTCTGCCGCGGGTCGTACTAGGCGCAGGGGGCTGGGTTCGCGGTTCATCGGTTCAGTATAGCAACGATTACAAATCCCCGGCCGAAGGTCTGGGCTATCAGCGGCTGAACTACCTGGCCGGAGTGGGAATCACCTATGACCTGTTCAACGGCGCCCACCGCCGGGACCGGGTCAACGTCCTGAACCAGCAGGCAAATGCCGCAGACTACGCCTTGCAGCAACAGCAACTGGAATTGCGCAACCAGCAGGTGCAGGCGGAGGAGTCGATCCGAACCGCAACGGCCAACCTGGACGAAGCGCCTGCACAGCTTCAGGCGGCTTCCGATGCCTACAACCAAAAACTGGCCCAGTACAGATCCGGGGTCATCAACCTCGTGGACCTTGTGACGGCCGCATTCGAGCTGACACAGGCGCAGACGGACTACATCCAGACCCTCAACCAGTGGTACACGGCAAGCCTCGACAAAGCGGCAGCGGCAGGCAACCTCGATCTATTCATCCAATCAATCAGATAAGCACTATGGTACGAACAGCATTGAAGCGACCGATCACCATTCTGGTGCTTTTTACCGGGATCCTGCTCTTTTCTGTGATGGCCATCCGGACGATCTCCATCGATATTTTCCCCAACCTCAACCTCCCCGTCATCTATGTGATCCAGCAGTACGGCGGAATGACCGCCAAACAGATGGAAGGCTTCTTCTCCACGAAGATGCAGGACAACTTTCTGTATATCGACGGGGTGAGCAACATCGAGAGCAAGAATATCCAGGGTCTCACCCTGATCAAGCTTAGCTTCTATCAGGGCACCGATATGGCCGAAGCCGCCGCGGAGGTGGCTATCCAGGTCAACCGCTGCATGGCCTTCTTCCCGCCCGGCTCTCTCCCGCCGGAAGTAGTACGTTTCGACGCATCCTCCCTGCCCGTTGGAGAGCTGGTATTCAGCAGTAAGACACGGTCGTTGAACGACGTATTCGATATGGCAGCCGTGCTCGTCAGACCGCTGTTTGGGAAAGTTCCCGGGCTTTCCGCACCTCCGCCCTTCGGTTCCAACGCCCGTTCAGTCATCATCAAGGTGGACCCGCAGAAGCTCCGTGAATACAACCTTTCACCAGAAGCGGTCGTGCAAGCCCTCGCCAGAAATAACGCGATGACGCCCTCCGGTAATGTCCGCATCGACAGCACGATGTATATCGCATCGATGAATTCGCAGGAAGAGAAGGTAAAAGACTTCGGCGATATCCCGATCACCACCAGCGGCATGGACATGATCACGGCCAAGGATATCGCCCGGGTGGAAGACGCAACGGATATCGTGGTGGACTATGCGCTCGTCAACGGAAAACGCTCCGTATACTTCCCCATCGTCAAGACAGCTTCCGCCAGTACCTGGGACGTCGTTCAGGGCCTCCGAAAGGAGATTCCCGAGATGCAAAGCCTGCTGCCGGAAGACGTCCGCCTGAGCTATGAGTTCGACCAGAGCGTCTTCGTCATGAATGCCGCAAAAAGTCTCATGACTGAAGGGATATTGGGCGCCCTGCTCACCGGTCTGATGGTGCTGCTCTTTCTCCGCGACTGGCGGAGCAGCCTCGTGGTAATCGTCACCATCCCGGTGGCGGTCCTTGGGGCTGTGCTTTGCCTGAGGCTGGCCGGTCAGACTATCAACATCATGACCCTGAGCGGGCTGGCCCTGGCGATCGGTATTCTCGTAGACCAGGCGACCGTAACGATCGAGAATATCCATCAGCATTTGGAAATGAATAAGCCGAAACGCCGCGCGATCCTTGACGCTTGTTCGGAGATCGCTTTCCCGCTGCTGCTGATCCTGCTGTGTATCCTGGCGGTGTTCGCGCCTTCCTTTGTCATGACCGGTGTCCCAAAGGCTATGTTCCTTCCGCTCGCGCTTTCCATCGCCTTCGCGATGATCCTTTCCTATGTTGCCGCCCAAACGCTGGTGCCAATCCTGGCGAACTGGCTGCTGAAGGCGGAGAAGTTCCGCTACCAACATACCGGGCTGCACGCCCACGCGGGCTTGGCGCTGGACCATAAGGAAGTGCAGGAGATCGCGTCTCACACAAGACAGGACGAACGCCACTCGCAGGAAAACGGGATTTTCCAGCGCATGAAGATGGGCCTTCTCCATCGCCTCGACCGCTGGATGCCGCGACGCAAGTTGATCGTCATTGGCTACCTGGCGGGAACGCTGGTTCTGGCCGCCGTTTGTGCAAGCGTCATCGGAAAAGACATGCTGCCGCATTCCAATGCCGGTCAGCTGCAGCTGCGAATCCGGGAACCCGATGGTACCCGCCTGGAAGTCACCGAGCGGACGGTCAAAGGGATACTCCGGATCATCGACAGCACCGTCGGTGGTCACGTGGCGATCACGTCAGCCTTCGTGGGGACCGTGTCGCCCAATTATGGCCATAGTAACCTCTATGTTTTTAACAGCGGCTCGCATGAGGCCGTCCTGCAAGTGGAGCTATCGGAAGACTACAAGGTGAATATGGATGAGCTGAAAGACCGGATCCGGGCGAATATCGCGACAAGTTATCCCGCCGGCCGGCGTTCCTTTGAGCCGATCGAACTGACGGAGAAACTGATGGCCCAGGGCGCATCCACGCCGATCGAAGTTCGCGTCGCATCCAAAAATATCGGGGACATCGGGAATTATTCGGCGAAGCTCGTCGCAAAGCTGAAGCAGATCCCTTTTCTAAGAGATGTTCAGATCGCGCAGCCCCTGAAGTTTCCCACATTGACGATCCGCATGGACCGCCAGAAGCTGGCGCAGATGGGGCTCGGGATTGAAAACGTTTCGCAGAGCATCTCCGACGCCACAGCTTCCTCCCGCTTTACGTTGAAGAATTTCTGGCTGGATGACACAAAACAATACACATACAACACCGAAGTCCAGGTCCCCGAGTACCAGATGAATTCTCTTCAGCAGTTGAAGGAGATCCCCATCGTTCCCGGGAAGATGCGCCCGGTGCTGTCTGATGTTGCTGATATCCGGATCGACTCGCTCCCGGGTGAGTATGACCGGTCCGGTCCCCGCCGTTTTGTGACGATCAATGCGAACATTTATAAAAAGGACCTTGGCGCCGCAACGACTTCCGTTCAGAAGGCGATCGATGAGATGGGAGTTCCGCCGCGCGGTCTGGTAGCGGAGATGAAAGGGATGTCGGCTCTGCTGACGCAGACACTGAGTTCCCTGCAAAGTGGGCTGCTGGTAGCGATCGTGGTTATCCTCCTCCTTCTTGCTGCCAACTATCAGTCGTTTGGGTTGTCGGTCGCCGTACTATCAACCATCCCCGCTGTGCTGACGGGCTCGCTGCTGATCTTACTCGCGACCGGCGCTACGCTAAACCTGCAATCGTATATGGGCATCATCATGTCGGTCGGCGTCTCCGTGGCCAACGCTATCCTGATCGTCACCAATGCGGAGACGCTGAGGCTGGAATATCGTGATCCGTTCAAGGCGGCATCTACGGCAGCAAGTATCCGGCTTCGACCTATCTTGATGACCTCCTTTGCCATGATCGCCGGGATGATCCCCATGGCAAGCGGACTTGGCGAAGCCGGCGACCAGAGCGCGCCCCTCGGCCGGGCGGTCATCGGCGGGCTGGCGGCATCGACGCTGGCGGCGCTCTACATCGTCCCGCTGGTGTATGGCTGGATCCAACAGAAACAATCTTATGATTCGGTCTCTCTCCTGCCGGACGAGCGGGAAGAGCTCTAAACAAAAAAATATGATTCAATACCGCAACATGACAATTGCTGCAATACTTTTTGCAGCCGCGGGATGCGCCAACGGAAAAGGAGCTCCGCCGGGAACGGCATCGACGAGCGCCCCGCCGCAATCGCCTGCGGTCGAAACCATGACCCTCCGGAAAGGAGCGCTCCCGCAGCAGGTACGACTCCCCGCCCAGCTGGCCGCTTTCGAAGAAGTATCCATTTTCCCAAAGGTAAACGGCTATGTGAAGGATGTCTTCGTAGACGTCGGCTCAGCCGTTCGCAAAGGCCAGTTGCTGATGACGCTGGAAGCGCCCGAACTGCAGCAGGCGACGACACAGGCCCGCGAGCGTTATGCCCGCGCGAAACTGGACGCCACCATCAGCCTACAGAACTACCGCCGAATGCTGCAGGCTTCACAAACCCCCGGGGCGGTATCTCCCATGAACCTGGAATCCCTGAAGGCAAAGGCGGACGCCGACAGCGCCCTCTGCAACGCGGAGCTCGCCAATTGGCAAATGCAGGAAACGATGCAGGGCTATCTGAAAGTGACCGCGCCTTTCGATGGCGTGATCGCGGAACGCAACGTTCACCCCGGCGCCCTGGTAAGTGCGGAAAGCCACGACAACCGGCCGATGCTCGACCTGCGCCAAATCGACCATCTTCGGCTGCAGGTCGATATTCCGGAGGGGATCGCCGCCGGTTTGCGAAGCACCGATACCATTGCCTTTTATCTGAGCGCCTATCCCGGGAGGGAGATGACGGGACACATCAGCCGGAAGTCCCAGCTGGTTAACTCCCAGTTTCGCGCCGAACGTATGGAGCTCGACGTGTACAACCACGACGGAAAATTGGCGCCGGGTATGTATGCGGACGTACTTTTCGAATCACGGGGCAACCCGGATGCCTATAACGTGCCGCGCAGCGCAGTAGTCACGTCTACCGAAAGAAAATATGTCGTTGCCATCCGCGACCATCGGACCGTTCGGATCGATGTCGCCACCGGTAATGAATCCGCCGATCAGGTGGAGATATCCGGAGACCTGCATCCGGGGGAAAGGATCGTCATCAATGCCAGCGACGATCTGCAGGAAGGTCTCGCCATAAAGTAGTAAACCAAAAAAAATTAAAACAATGAAAAAGTTAATCGTTCTTTTCGCCATCGCATTCGTTTCCGAAACCATGATCGCGCAAGCCGGCCCGGCGACAGCCGCGACCGCGACCGTACCGCCCGCAACACCCGCGTCCGTACCCGTACTCCCACCCGCTCCATCTGTGAACAACCGCGCCGTCACGCCGCCGCAAGCCGTGATCGATTCCTTCAACGCACGTTTTCCCAACACGCCGGTAAAAAAATGGCTGGCGCGTCCAAAAGGATTCATCGCTGATTTCAAGCTGAACGGCCAGCAGCTTTTTGCCGACTATGGGCCCGACGGAACCTGGGTGGGCACCGAAACGCCGATCAAATTCCCCTTTCGCTTTCCCCATGATGTCAAGCAAGGCTGGCGGCACAGTGATTTCTCGGCTTGGTATTTGGTCAAGGCGTATCGGATCCTGACACCGGGTCAGACGCTCTATGCTTTGGACGTCAATAACTCGCCGTTGCTGGACGCGGATCACATGTATAATTTCGATGAGGAGTTTTTCATCTACTTCTCGGAGGACGGAAAATTGGTGAGAAAGGACCGGCAATAGCCGGCCGTTAAAAAAAACTAATTCGCCTTTAGCTTCCAGTAAGCCGAGGACCCCGGTTTTCGCTCGTCGGTAGCCTTTGTCAGCAGGGTATCTCCGGGATGTAGATCGCCAAAGACTTCGATGCCGTTGTCGGTGGTCATCCCCTGACGGACGTCCACCCACTGGACTTTCCCCTCACGCACCCGGATAACGAATTTCCGTTCGAGCGTGGTGGCGACGGCTGCCGGTGGAAGGACAAACGAAGTTCCGGTTCGTTTCAGCTGGAGACGGGCATAGACAAAAGCACCCGCTTTGAGCGAGTGGCTGCGGTTATCGACATCGTATTCCCATAGCTCGGTGCGGGTGACGGGGTCGATCGATTCGGTCTTGCGGGTAAGGATACCTGTAAATCGTTGTTCGGGATTGGCGTCGACACTAAAGGACAGCTCCCTTTGCCCGGTTGCGGCGTCAACATAGATCTCCGGAACGGAGACGCGGAGCCGAAGCGTATTGTTGTCCTGTACCGTGAGCACCATGCTGCCCGCATTGACGAGCGCTCCGGGATCGGCTTTGCGCGCGGTGATCACGCCATCGAATGGCGCAGTAAGGTAGAGATAGCCGGATACCTCCTTGTACGCCTTGGCCTGCTGACCCAGGGCTTCATAAGCGGAGCTGTCGGCCTCCATCTGGTCATGAGCGGCGACGAGATCGACAGGAGCGACGATGCCGGGTGACGTGCTGAGCGATGCCTGGTACAAGCGTTGGTATTTGTCGGCGCTCGCCGTGTATTTCGACCTGGCCGCCGCCAGGGCCGCTTCGGATTGAGCCACCTGGGTGTTGACTTCGGGCGCTTCGATAAGGACGAGGGTTTGCCCTTTATGGACATGGTCGCCGATATCGACTTTCATCTCCCGTACATACCCTTGTACCTTGGCATAAAGATCGGTCTGGAGATAAGGTTGCAACTCGCCGGGGAGGTCGATGGACTTTCTGACCGAATCGGTCTTCAGCAGGAATGCGGAGGCGGTGTCGGATGCCGGGGCCGCGGGGTCCGGGGCGTTGGAGGCGACGTTGCCGGATGACCCTCCACAGGCGCTGAAGAGGACCATGATGCCGGCAGATAGGAGTACCGAGTGACGCATGAGTTTATTTTTTTACTGGATTAGAATGGATATCGTCGGGGTACAAGGAGACCGCCCGATAGGCTTTCCGGCCGGCGAGCCATTGGTAAATGTGCGGCAGGAAGAAAAGGACACCGAGAGCGGAGAAAAGCAGTCCGCCGATGACAGCAATTCCCAGCGGAGCGGTCTGATCGCCCCCTTCGGTGAGCCCAAGAGCCATCGGGATCATCCCGGCGATCATGGCGATAGTGGTCATCAGGATGGGTCGCAACCGATGGGCGGCGGCTTCCATCTGGACGGAGGCGGCACCCGAACGGCGGAGCTGTTCGGCGTTGGTGATAAAGAGAACGGAGTTGGCGATGGCGACGCCAACGGCCATGATGGTACCCATATAGGATTGAATGTTGAGCGTGTTGCCGGTTACGAAAAGCAGGAACAGTGAACCGGCAACAACGGCAGGGACGACGGAGAGGGTCGCCAAGGCAACGCGGAAAGATTGGAAGAAGACCGCCATGGCCAGGAAGATGACGACGATCGCAACGATCAATCCGAACTGAAGGCTCTGCAACGTCTGCTGGAGGAGGTCGCTTTGCCCGCGTAATAGGATTCGGGCTCCGCTTGGCAGCTTGCCCATGCCCGCAATGATCTTGCGGATGCTGGCGTAGGTGGCGCCCCGATCCTTTTGTTGAATGTTAGCGGTTATCGTGATATAGCGTTGTTGGTTGAGCCGGTCATATTCGCCGGACATTGTTGTACGCTTCCAAGTGGCGACTTCACTGAGATGGTGGGTCTTGCCTCCGGCCCCCGACGAAACCGGCACGGCTTCCAATTGGCTGGTGCTGTTCATCCGGTAATTGGAGTATTGGACCTGCACTTGGTAAGCGGTACCGGTGCTGCGATCCAGCCAGTAGCTGGGAGCAGTAAAGCGGGAGGAAGACGTAGCAACTACGGTAGAGCGGGCGATCTCGTCGCCGGAAATGCCTAGCTGTCCTGCTCTGATGCGGTCAACATCCAGTTTGATGGCAGGATAATCGAGGGGTGTGGTGATCTGGAGATCGCGTAGTTCCGGAAGGGCGGCGAGCTTGTGCAGAAGGTCGATGGCGGTCTTTTTGCCCTGATCGAGATTCCGGTTGACGACGGCGATCTCAACAGGGTTGGTGCTGCCCAGATTGACGACCTGCTCCACGATGTCGCCGGGTTCGAAGGAAAGCGTTGCCCCGGGCATGGACCGCGCCGCGGCGGCCCGTAGCTTTTCCCTGAATTCGGAAATGGGGATGACACCGGGCTTTAGTCTGATCTTGGTGACCGATTCATTGGGGCCGCCTGTCCAGAGATGGATGAGGTTGACCGGGTAGCTGGATGGCTGGGTGCCAATAAAGGCGGACGTGATTTCTACATTGCCGCGCCCGGCGATACTGTCCGTAAGCGCCAGCAACGTGCGGGTGGCATCTTCGGTGCGTTCGAAGCGCGTGCCCACGGGAAGGCGTAGCCGTACCTGTGCCTGGCCGCTGTCCGTATCGGGAAAGAGCTGGCTGCCGGTCATGCGGAACAGGACAATGACCAGGATGATTGCGCCGGCCAGGAACAAAAGTGTAAAGACCGCGTAGTTCGCATGAACGCGTCGCCCGGCAGCGAGGTATCGTTCCCTGAACCGGTCGAAGGCGGTCTCTCGCCGTGCGGTCTGGATATGATGTTTGAGCAGCCAGTTGGACACCACGGGTACGAAGGTTTGCGAAAGCAGAAAGGAAGCAATCATCGCAAATCCTACAGCCAGAGAAAGGGGCAGGAACATGGCCTTTGGCACGCCGTTCATAAACAAGGCGGGTACAAAGACGGCCAGGATACTGAGCAGGATCAGCAGCTTGGGTGCGGCGATCTCCAGAGAGGCGTCGGCGATGGCCCGCGCTCTTTCTTTGCCCATTTCCTGGTGGCGGTGAATGTTCTCGATGGTGACGGTGGCCTCATCAACGAGGATACCAACGGAAAGGGCCAGACCGCCGAGGGTCATGATATTGATCGTCTGCCCGCAGAGATACAAGGCAGTGGCGGAGGAGAGCAGTGCCAGGGGGATGGTTAGGATGACGATCAGTCCGCTTCGCGGATCGCGCAGGAAGAGCAGCACGACCAGGCCGGTAAGGAGGGCGCCGAGACCGCCTTCGAACAGGAGGCTTTTGAGCGAATTGATGACGTATCCCGATTGGTCGAAGGCGTAGCTTACTTTTATATCGCCCGGAATAGCTGCCTGCATGTCGGGCAGCGCCGCCTTGACACGTTGTACGACATCCCAGGTGGAGGCATCGGCCCGCTTGGTAACGGGGATATACACGGAGCGCTTTCCGTTGATGAGGGCATAGCTGCTGGTAATATCCGCGCCCAGGCTGACGGTAGCAACATCCCGCAGGTAGACGGCAGGGCCGCTGCCCAGCTGAAGGGGAACCTGCTGAAGGTCTTGCACGTCCTCGATGACACTGTTCTGTGGTGTCAGGTAGGTGCTGTCGCCGATGCTGACATTGCCGGCCGGTGTAATGCTGTTGAATTTCACGAGCGACTGTACGACCTGGTCGGGAGACAGGTGATAGGCCTGGATCTTCTGGGGATCCAGGGTGACGACGACGGTTTTTTGATTGCCGCCAAACGGTGGTGGAGCGCTTACGCCGGGAAGAGTGGAAAACATGGGGCGGACCCGGAACAAGGCAAGGTCGGAGATCTCGCTGAGCGAGCGGCTATCGGAACTGAAGACGAGCTGTCCGACGGCGACGCTGCCCGCATCGAAACGGGTAATAAAAGGCGGTACTGTGCCGGGAGGCATAAATGCCCGCGCGCGGTTGACATAACCGACGACCTCTGCCATCGCCTGGCTCATATCGGTACCTTCATTGAATTCGATCTTGATCAGCGCGTTCCCCTGGGTACTTTTGGAGTCGACATATTTTACGCCGGTGATGTAGAGGAAGTGGTATTCATAATAGGAGGTGACGAAGCCTTCCATCTGGTCAGGTGAGAGGCCGCCATAAGGCTGAGCGACATAAACCGTCGGCAGGCCCAGTTTGGGAAAGATGTCAATCTTCGTGTTCTGGATGGCCAGCCACGAGAAAAAGAGAATGGCAATCACGGTGACCACGATCGTGACCGGGTGTCGAAGCGCCGAAATGATGAGTTTGTTCATGGTCGGTTATGGTTGGATTTGGTCCGTGAATAAGCTGAGGTCTCCACTGGCCACGGCAAGTTCAAGGAGAGCCTTCCAGGCCTGGATGCGGGCACTCGTGCCCGTGACCTCGGCCTGCAGGAGCTGAAACTGGGCGCCTGCCAGCCGGGTAAAGTCGATGAGGCCGCTCTGGTAGCTCACCTGTAATCCCCGGTACGCGTCCGATGCGGCTTTGAAGAGCGTGGGTGCGTGGCTGGCCAGCAGTTCGCTGGACCGAAGGTTGGACCGGGCCACCTGGATCTGCTTTTCGAGGTTGAGGGATACTTGTGAAAGCCGCTCTTCGTCGGCTTTCAGGAGATAACGATATTGTTGCTTTCGGAGGTGCACCGCTGAAAACTGCAGGATAGGGAAGCTCACCTGGAATCCGAGGCCATAATTGAACCGGTTGAGATTCCAGGCCTGGTTGTCCATGACGACACCATTATATTCCAGGCCCGACCCCCGGGCATAGGCATTGGCCCACAAGTCCAGTGATGGCCGCCAGGCGCGTTCGACCTGCCGCAGGCTGGCTTCGCTCAGCGCTTTCTGGTCTGCATACAGGCGATAGGTAGGGTTATTGGTATAGGATCGTGCGGTATCGGTCCAGACGGGCGTGCGCGTTGCCAGTAAAGTATCGCCAAGTATGATGCTATCCGCTCCTTCGGAAAGACCGGTCAATCGGGTGAGTTCGAGCACCTGGGCGTCGTAGAGTTTAAGCGACCCCAGATAGTCCATCTCGGCCTGTGCCATGACGGACTGGAACTGTATGGTGTCGATGCCTGCTCTCAGGCCCTGCCTTGCAAGGACGAGCGCCTGATCCAATGCTGTCCCGGCCCGGTCGACACCCCCCTGGAGACTGGCCGTGACCCCTTTCAGATAAACGGCTTCCATATAGGTCGTGATGACCGCGAATTGCAGCTGGAACAGTTGCTCATCGAAGTGTGTATTCGCGAGGCGGAACTGAGCTGTCGCCTGGTCTTCCGCGGCAGCCCTTTGCCCAAAAGTAAACGGTTGCCATTTGAGCAGTGCCGCCAGCGCGGAGGTGGGAATGGAAAGGTCTCGGTTTTCCGCTTGCTCCGGGCCTATCATGGGCATCAACAGACCCGGATAATAGGTGCCTCCAGTATTATTAAAGGTGAAATAGTCCGCCTGGTAGCCCACGGTCAGGTCAGGCACCAGCGTATTCTTAGCCAGGTCGAGGTTGTAGCCGGTCGCCCGGGCCTGGTCGCGGGAAGCGGCAAGCTGCGGCTGGTTGCTCCCGGCAAGCTTCAGAGCCTCCCTGATGGACAAGACACGGCCTTGCGCCAGGCCTCCGGGCAGATGTACAAGGGTTATGACGCATGTACAGGCCGAGATGATCCAGAATTTCTTGACGGACATAAGAATTAGACTTTCTTGTTCCCCCCGAAGCTAGAACCCGATTTGGAAAAGATTTAGAAAGCGTCCGGCTGGAATCTAACCCGGAGTTGGTGAATCCCGGAATGGTAGGAGTAATAGAGCCTATAACGATAGAGTTGACCGATCTGGTGGACCAGAGCAAGACCCAGGCCGGTGGTGCGGTTGTCTTCGCGGCCTTTCTTAAATCGGTCGAACAACCGTTCGGGATCGCCCTCTATCGGCGGGCCGCTGTTCTCGATCAGCAGCTGGGTGCGGCTTAGCTGAATTTGCACATATCCGCCGGGTACGTTGTGGAGATAGGCGTTACGGAGGAGGTTGTTGACAAGGATCTCAATCAGGGAAGCATTGGCGGCAAGTTGAACATCCGATTCAATATCGACCCGGGTTTCGGCCACTTCATTTTCGTAATAATCGCGGAAAAAACCGATTTGTTTCTCGACCATCCGGGAAAGCTGGACGATCTCTCCTTCCGGGTATTGCCCGTTCTCGATGCGAGTGAGGAGGAGCAGGTTGCGGCTCATCTGACTGAGCCGTTCATTGGCGTCGCTGATCTCGCCCAGCAGTTGGGCCATCTCTTCATTAAGACCGGGTCCTTCCATCATCAGTTCCACTTTGGAGCGGATAATCGCAAGGGGTGTCTGTAGCTCATGGGCGGCGTTTTCGGTGAATTGCTTCTGGTTCCGGTAGGCGTGATCTACATTGTCGATCAGCGAAGTTAAGGTTTGATTGAGCCGGTCGAATTCTTCGACGGTGGTGTCGGCGGCGAGATGCAGGGGCTTATTTTGCCGGACGTCGTAGCGGCGGATGGTATCCATGGTGGCATAGAACGGCGACCACAGCCGATTGGATATCCGCCGGTTGACAATAACGACGGCAGCAAGCAGCAGGAGGAAGATCAGTGCCTCAGCCAGGGCTATTTTGATCATCAGGTGCGTGACTTCGGTGGAGGAGATATAAGTGGTTACGAGGTAGGACCGTCCCTTGCTATCAACCCGGCTGGTCAGGACGCTGAAAGCCTCTGAAGGACATCCTGCGAATTGGAGAACCGTATCCCTGGGCCGGTCGGTGGGTCTAAATGAAAGCGGGACGTCGGGCAGAATATCGTATTCGCCGCGGATGCTTAACGGCATGCCGCCAGGGGAGTTAAGAAAAGCGCGCCAGATATTCGTTTGTTTTAGGTGAAGCTGCTGTTCCTGCATGTGCAGAATGTGGCCGCGCATAAGGAAATAAAAGAATACGGAGCCGGCCAGCATGACCAGCGGCAACCAGTTAAGGAGGATGCGGGTATTTTTCTGTTGCAGGGGTCGGCTCATACGACAAGTTTGTAGCCCAGTCCGTAGACGGTATGGATGATCTCGTTACAGCCCTTTTCTTTCAGCTTACGTTTCAGATTTTTGATATGAGAATAGACAAACTCCGGGCCAGGCGCCTGGTCTGATGGACCGTCATACAGGTGTTCGGCGATAGCCTGCCGGCTGACGACGCGATTTTTATTGGTCACCAGGAAAAGCAGCAGGTCATATTCGATCTTGCTTAGCGGCACGGTTTGCCCTGCCGCCGTCACGGCCCGGGCGTTCAGCTCGATGTGCAAATTCTCGACGTCGACGGCAGTGGCGCCATTGGTGTACTTTCGGCGCAGGAGTGACTTAACGCGGGCGCTGAGCTCGGGAAGATGAAAGGGTTTGGTCAGATAGTCGTCGGCCCCGTAGTCAAGACCGTTGACTTTGTCGTCCAGCGAGTCACGGGCGGAGATGATAATCACGCCATCGTTCTTGCTATCTTCCCGCAGGAGCTTCAGCAATTGCAATCCGCTACCGCCAGGCAAGTTGATGTCCAGGATAATGCAATCGTATTGGTAGTCTTCCATTTTGTGCAGGGCGTCAGCGAAGTTAGTCGCCTCTTCGCATAGAAATTGTTCCTTGCGGAAGTAGCGGGTAATGCTGGCCAGGAGGCTCGGTTCGTCTTCGATGACAAGTAACTTCATGCTGTCCTTTGTAACGAAGGTAGGGCTGAATTTGGAAAGAAATTAGATGGAGGGGCGTCGGTCAATTTTTGTAGGGGACGTTGAACCGGCCATTGGAGATAGGAACTCCGCCCATCGTTCCCTGAAAAGTGCCGGAAACAGATTCAGCCGAATTTGCGGTAACCGTCAATGTAAACGTACCGTTGGGTCCTATATAGAATTGCCCGTTGTTCGCATCGTTGGGGTTGACAATCGTTATGGCGCACAGGCAATTCGCATTGGGGTAGGCTGATTCATTGCCGTACGTTGCTATCGCCGACGTATCAACCGACGAGTAGTTAAAGGCCTCGAAATCGCATGCCACCCAACGATTGTTGTTGGCATCTGCCTGGGTTCCCACGCCTCTGATCGCAACCCCATGAGCGGGCGCGTCAAAATGTGACGCCCAGAAACTGTCTATGGAATAGGATTTACTTCCTACTTGAAAGGTTATATAGTAGGCGGTGGAGGAGGCCTTTTTGCAACCGGCGCCGAATAGATAGATCACAGAAAGGATCACACAGGCCCGGGAAAGCGTAGAGGTCGGCAGTTTAAAGATCATAGATCAAATTTAAGGTGAATTCGGGTTGATTTATCGGAAGTTCTACCCCTTCTTCAGATCGTCATTCGCAACCGCCTTTTTCTGTCGCCCCTCCCTTTCCACCTTGAGCTTTCCCAGCGTCAGGCTCATATATACGCGCAAACTCAGCGTGTGGCTGAGATTCGTGGTCGATTGCGACAACCCGGATGAATTCAGCTTGGTTGTGACCGCGATCCCGCGTGTAAAAAAATTCTCCGCCCCCAGGCCGATCGTCCCGCGCTTCTTCGCCAGCTCCCGCTTCAGGGTCAGGCTGTAATAGGGAAAGCCCGTTTGGTAGCCTTGCAAAAGCACCTGGCTCCCCCGGTAATAGCTATATAAATAGAGCGACCAGCCTTTCGTAAACGTGTAACCTCCGGACAGTCTCCCGCTCACGACCCAGCCGGTGTTATGACCCGCGACCGACCCGTTATTCGATAAATCTGTATAATATAAATCCGCGCCCCCGCTCAGCGACAGCGCCTGCCCCAGATCCAGGTTTGCAAAGACGTCGAGACCCTCCGTATGTTCCGTCCCGATATTCGCATAGGTCCGCTCGATGGTATCACCGCCCGCAACCGGCAGGCTCACGGGTTCAATCGCCCCCGTCGTCCGGCGCCAAAACGTCGCTAACCCAACCGTCATGGCCCCGATCTCGGTATTATACCCCAGCTCGATGTTGTCCGAATATTCCGGGCCCAGCGCCGGATTACCCGTCGACAGACTTCCCGGCGTAGCGGCCACAATGTTCGGATTAAGATACTGGATCGATGGCCGCTGAATGCGCCGCGTAATACCCAGCTTGATCAGCTTCCCGCTCGGTAGCCGCCAGCCCAGATTCACCGCTGGAAACAGGACTCCATAGGAAGGGATCGCCGGCAATGTAACCCCCGGACTAGCCAAACCCACGCTGATCGCCGCATATTCATACCGCGTGCCCGCTCGCAAACTGAATGGCGTATGTGTCGTTAACGTATATTCCACGTAACCCGCCGTCACGTCCTGATTATAGGTGAACCGGTTCGTCAATCCCGGTGAAGTCTCCGCGATATAGTCATAATCACTGATCACCTGCCGGATAATATATTTCCCGCCAAATTCAAGTAGCTGACTTGAATCCAACGGTGTTTGATAATCCACCTGCAACGTAATTTCCTGATTCGAGCTTCGGTCATTGTTTACTTCCTGCGCATTCGTAAATCCGCTCGTCCCATCCGTCCGACTCAACAGCGTCAAAAAGCTCAATTCGCGCCGGGACCGCCCAAAAGCGTGGGTGAAGTCTATGGTCGCGTCCACCGTACCCGATCGCCCCGTTATAGCTACCTGGTTCATCTCGGTACTATCCGGCACGGACGTGGTGTAAAAATTACTGACCAGGTTATCCTGGTTATTGTGGCTATTGAACTGGCTATAGCGCACCGTAGCGTTCAGAAAGTTGTTCGTATCGATGTCGTATTCCCAGCCCATGTTATAGTTATCTGTCAATTCGTTTTTCCGCGTTGCCGCCTCCTGGCTGATCGCCTCCGCCCCGACCGTCTGCACATTCTGGTATGTCCCCGTCACGTTATAGGTCGCCCGCCCGAAACCGCCGATGGAAAACGACATGTCTTTATTGTTGTACGCCCCGTTAATCCCAAGGAAGGACGCCCTCGTCCCGACCGCCATGTCAGGGTTGATCAGGATGCCGTGCAGGCGGTCCTGCTTCAAAACGATATTGATGATCCCGGCCGACCCATCCGCGTCATATTTCACAGAAGGGGACGTAATCACCTCCACCGACCTGATCTCGTCCACCGGAATTTGTTTCAACGCGTCTGCCAGGTTACCGGCCGTAATGGTAGAAGGTCTCCCGTTTATCAGGATCTTGATGTTCGCACTTCCGCGCAGGGTCACTTTCCCGTCAATGTCTACCGACAGCAGCGGCACCCGCCGCAACGCATCCGTCGCATCACCACCCGTCAACGACTTGTCCCGCTCCACATTATAGATTGTCCTGTCGAGCTTCTCTTCGATGAGCGCGCGCTTCCCCTTGACGACGACGACTTTTAATGTTTTCGGCGGCAGCGAATCGGTTTGCCCCGAGACCTGAAGGATCAATAACATCCATAGAAAAAAGAATATCGCCCTCTTCATAATGATCGGCAAAATACCAGAAAGGGATCGTCCCACCCATCCCCTTATACCCGTCCCCCGAAATACTTGACGGATCGGCCCTAATATTTGACCGAACGCGCCCTCCCGATTCGGCCGGGGCCGACGATTATATTACCTTGTAGCAAGAACCTTTCAACATGGCACTTTTGAAAAGCTTAGGCAATTACAAAAACTTCGGTCTCCTGATCATTCGCGTGGGTCTCGGCATCTTATTTGTTTACCATGGCCTTCCCAAGCTGATTGGCGGGCCATCCAAATGGGAACCTCTCGGCAAAGCCGCCGGTTCCGTCGGCCTCCATTTCCTGCCAACGGTTTGGGGACTGATCTGCGCATTGACCGAAACGTTCGGCGGCGTGCTCGTCATCGTCGGCCTCGCCTTCCGTCCTGTCTGTATCCTGCTTGTCCTCAACCTGATCGTCGCTGCGGTATTCATCTATCACGTCAGCGGCGGGAGTTTCCTGGATGCCACCCACGCTATCGAAGACGCCATTGTCTTTGCTGGGCTGGTGTTTATCGGCCCGGGCAAATACAGCGTTGACAAAACCTAAAACCGGTCCATCTTGACCATGACCCTTTATAAGAAGCGCGAGCTCCTGCTGCATACCGCCTTCTGGGCTGTATATGCCTCCTTTATGGTCAACCATATCACTTCTTATCAGACCGGACCGCATATCCATTGGGGACATGTGATCGGCTCGTCGCTTATCAGCGTATCCTATCTTTTCATCCTCTCCTATTTCAACTACCTCTACCTGATCCCAGTGTTCCTCCTTCGAAAAAAGGTCGGTCTCTATATCCTGCTTTTCTTCGTTTCATTTGCGGTCCTGGCCTTACTCCGCGTGGGCGCGGAGACCCTTGCCTTCGGCCAGTCCTGGGAGGCCCGGAGTCTGGGTCGAACGCAGTTGATTATTCAGTCGACGGTGAGCGATCTGTTTATTGTCTTGTTCATCGGGTTGCTGCGGTTTGCCGCCGACTGGCCCGCGCTGGAATCGCGCCGTCGCCAGCTCGAGACCGAAAAGCTTAATGCCGAGGTCAAGTTCCTCAAAGCCCAGGTCAACCCCCATTTCCTGTTCAATACCCTCAACAATCTTTATTACCTTTCCACGATCAAATCCGACACGGCCCCTCTTGTCATCGCAAAACTCTCTGAGGTCATGCGGTATATGATCTACGATTCCAACCACGAACAAATCACCCTTGACAAGGAGATCGAATACATGCAGCACTACATCAGCCTGGAGCGCCTTCGGCTAAAGGAGGGCATCCCGCTCGAACTGGAGGTTACCGGCCGCACCGACATGCTCATCTCCCCCCTGATCCTGATCACCTTCCTCGAAAACGCCTTTAAGCATGGCATCAGCAACGGCAGTAACCATTGCTGGATAAAGGCCCGCCTCCAGGTTGACGATGACCGTCTGGTCTATGCCATCGCCAACAGTAAGGTCAAAGCTCTTGCGTATCCCGCCAACAGCGTAGGCATCTATCCCGCCGATGGCGAGGGAATTGGGCTGGCCAACGTCAAAAGGAGACTTCAACTCAGCTACCCCGGTAAACATCAACTCCAGATCGAGGACCGCGAAGATTCCTATTCCGTCACGTTAACCATCGACCGGCCATGACGATCCGGTGTCACATTATCGACGACGAACCCATGGCAAGCAAGCTCCTCCAACTCCATGTCAGCAAACTTCCGTTTCTCCGGCTCGTCGCCGTCAGCGACAACCCCATCCTTGCCCTTGAATCCCTCAAGACCAACCCGGTCGACCTCTTGTTTCTCGACATTCGCATGCCCGGGATGACCGGTCTCGACCTCCTCGAAGCCCTCTATAACCGGCCACTCGTTATCCTCACCACCGCTTTTTCCGAATTCGCCCTCCGGAGTTATGACTTCGACGTTGTCGACTATCTCCAAAAACCCATCACCTTCGAACGATTCGCAACGGCCGTCGGCAAAGCCGGGCAGCGCTTCGCGGGTACGGGGTCCGGTAAAGAGAAGTCCGCCGACCCCGACTATATCTTTGTAAAAGACGGCACCAGGTATATCAAAGTCAATATCGACAATATTCTTTATATCGAAGGCCTCAAAAACTATGTTACCATCCACACCCCCACGCAAAAGATCGTGTCTCTTCAACGGCTCAAGACCCTCGAAGACATGCTGCCTCCCGACAAATTTATCCGGGTCCATAATTCCTATATTGTCGCCAAGGCCGCCATTTCCAGCGTGAAGGACAACGAGATCGACATTGGCAGCGCAGGGATTCCCATCGGCGACACCTATCTCAGGTCGTTCATGGATTTCATAAACGGGCGGCATCTTCGGTAAGGGGCCTAACCATCCGGAAAAACAATGTTCGCCTATTCGTTGCTCATTCGGTTCGCAGTGATCTTACCGGATTCACCATCGCCGCCTTCATCGATTGCAAACCTACCGTCAGTACAGTGACGACCAGCAACGCCCCGCCCGCAAGCAAAAACACATCCGCTCCCACATTCACCCTATACGCATAATCCCGTAACCAGTAGTTCGTCAGATACCAACCCCCCGCCGAGGCGATCACCAGCGCGATCAGCACCAGCCGGACAAAATCGGTACCCAGCAGCACCAGTATATCCTTCACACTCGCGCCCATCACCTTCCGGATCCCGATCTCCCTCGTCCGCCGTTCGGTCGTGAACAACATCAATCCGAATAGGCCGCTACAACTGATGAACAGGGTGATCCCCGTGGCGATGTCCAACAACCACTCCATCGTCTGCTCCTTCTGGTAGAACTTCGCGAGCTCCTCATCAAAAAAATCATACTCGAGAGGCCGGTGCGGATAAAACGCGTTCCACGTCCTCTCCACCCGGGAAATGATAGAATGGACTTCCCCTCCTGATTTCCCTTTCGTTTCCAGTCGAACCGCGAGATCGTTAGAAGCATTACCCGCAATCAGCAGCGGCCTGATCGGCTCTTTGTAAGAGTATTTGTGAAAATCCGCCACCACACCGACGATCGAAACATACTTATTCCAGGTATACAGTTGCCCGCCGATCGCGGCTTCCGGATTTCGGAAACCGAGGGCCCTTGAAAGGTTCTCATTGATTACCACCTCTTTCATCGTATCGCTTGGGTAGAGGTTCCTGCCCGCAAGCAGCTGTATGCCGTACAGGGGAATATAGTGTTCATCGGAATTGATTATTTCCACATTCATCCGATCATTGCTTCCCGCCCTTTGCCGGATCGTCGTTATCCCGCGGTCTATACCCGACGGCGGCATATTCGCACGCGAGACGTCGGCAACACCCGGCAGCTTGCGGAGCTCCTCCTGCAACGCCTTGACTTTGCTCAGGCTGTCCGACCTTTCACCGCTCATGAAAACGAGGATCGCATCGGACCGGAAGCCAAGACCCTTGTGCAGCATAAACCCGATCTGCCGCCCGATGACCATCGTGCCGATAATGAACAGCATCGAAACAGTAAACTGGAAGACGATCAACCCCTTTCGTAAAAACCATTTCCCGCCGCCCCGCGGTGCGCCGGGGCCCTTCAGGCTGATCACCGGCGAATGCGCTGACAGCATACTCGCAGGATAGAGACCCGCCAGCAAGGTCACCAGGGTGGTGAGGCCCGCCAGGAAAAGCAGGTTACCCGGCGCAAAAGGGGAAAAGTGCAGCTGCCGCGGAACGAACTCGTGGAAAGCGCCCAGCACCGGACGCACCATCACGACAGCGAACAGCCCTGCCGCCGTCGTCAGAAGGAAGGTCTCCGTCAACAGTTGCAGGATCAGGCTGCCACGCCCGCTGCCCATCACCTTGCGGATGCCGATCTCTTTTTCCCGGGTCAGCGATTGCGCCGTGGCAAGGTTGACGTAATTGATAATCGCCAAAATGAGGATAAACAGCGCGATGCCAAGCAGCGTGTACAAAGTCGACAGCTGGGTGGTCCGGATGGTATCATCATTAGTGAACGGGGCGGTAAAATGCACGTCACTCAGCGGCTGAAGCGCGATACGCGGAAGCCAGCCATGGTCCTCCTCGTGTCGATGATAGACTGCCGACAGGACGCGCTGTACCTTACCGGGGTCGGCATGAGGCGCCAGCCTGATCAGCGTCGATACAAGCGTGGGAAACTTGTGCGGGTCCGGATCGAGCCCGAAAGCCCGAAACAGGAAGCTATGGTCAATCGTGGAGAAGGAAATAAAGTCCGTATAGGGGAAGTCCGTGCGCCCATCCCAGTCGCGGACGATACCGCTGACGTTGACCCGAAGGCTATCCTGGTAGACAATCTCCCGCCCGACGATCCCGTTCAAGGATCCCGTGCCGAAGTATTGCCGTGCCCTGCTCTCCGTCAGCACGACACTGAACGGATGGGCAAGCGCTGTCTGTGCATTACCTTCGAGCCACTGGTAACCCATGACGCTGAGATATTCCGGCCCGGCGACGATGGACTGCGCCGGATAGAAGACCGGTTTCCCGCCCGCGCCGATCATCGCGGTGTCATGTTGCAGCGGATAAAAGGACGCTACTACCTCCACACCCGGCACTTCCTTTCTAACCGCATCGGGGATGTCCGCTAAGACAGCCGGCGTAAGATGTTCCGGCTCATCCTTCATAAACTGCTCGTAGGAATTGATCCGGTAGATCCGATTGGCATCGGGATGACCGCGGTCGAAACTGAACTCATAGCGGACGATGACCCAGATGACGAAACAGGCGCAGATCCCGAGCGCCAGACCGAAAAAGTTGATCAGCGTATACACGCGATTACGTGTAACGGTACGCCAGGCGATGGTCCAATAGCTTTTGAACATATGAACTCCTTTTAAGAGACAGGCTTATCACTCCACCCTCAAACTGCTCACCGGATTTGCCGTTGCAGCGCGAATCGCCTGGTAACTGACGGTCAGCAGCGCGATCACAATCGCCGCGACGCCTGCCACCACGAAGATCCACCAGGGCATCGAAGTGCGGTAGGCGAAGTTCTGGAGCCACTTATACACGCCCCAGCCCGCCAGCGGCGCCGCGATAACGGTCGAAAGCACCACCAGCGCGATGAATTCCGTCGAAAGCAAGGTCACCAACTGCGGAACGCCCGCACCCAGCACTTTGCGGATGCCGATCTCCCGCGTCCGTTGATTGGCCGTGAACGCCGCGAGACCGAAAAGACCCATACAGGAGATGAAGATGGCGATGCCCATGGCGATGTTGAGGATCTGCGATGTCTGCCGCTCCTGGGTGTAAAGCTGTTCCAACGATTCGTCAAAGAAGTGGGACTGGAATGGCGTTCCCGGGTATACTTTCTTATAGACCGATTCCATGTTGGTCAGCAGCGTCTTCACGTTGCCGGCGGAGAGGCCGGCGCTGGAAAGTTTTACGCTGAGCTGACCAGCGTTGCCTGCCTCCGTCGTAAAGACAAAGGGCCGGATCTTCTGATGCAGATCGTCCGAATGAAAATCCTTTACCACACCGACTATAAGCCCCGATGTCGGCCCGTTCATTACCTTCTTACCGACGGCATCGGCCGGCCTCTTGAAACCGAAGGCCCCTGCCGCTGTTTCATTCAGGATGTACGTCCGGTAGCCGGGTGCCGCAGGGGAGGATGCTGAAATCTGTATCTTCCCTCGCGCCGTGTCCGAAAGCTCAAAATTTCTCCCGGCCACCAGCGTCAACCCGTATAGGGAGATATACCCGGTGTCGATATCGTCACCACCTGGTGAAATGGCCACGTCGGTGGCCCCCTTGTATCGAAGACCCATCCCGAAGAATTCATGGTTCAACGATTCGGGGTCGGCCGTGTTGAGGCTCACCTTTTGAACACCGGCCACATGGCGGATTTCGGTGGCGAAGACATCTTTCCGGTTCTTTGGCTGGTCCTGGGGAATATCGATCGTGACGATGGCGTCTTTATTAAAACCGAGGTCGGTACTAAGCATGAAATGGATCTGCCGCCCGACCATCAGGGTGCCGATAATAAAGATCAAGCTCACCGCGAACTGAAAAACGATCAGGCCCTTGCGGAGGTAGCTTTTGGAGTTGAGCTGTTGGACGCCCTGTCCCTTCAGGCTGGAAACCGGCAGGAAGGAAGCGAGTGCACGCCCCGGATACCAGCCGCCGATCAGACAAGTGACCGCGATCGTCATCCCTATAAAAAGCCAGGTACCGGGGTCGGTCATATGCAGCCGGACGCCTTTTGGAATAAAGCCATTCAGGGCCGCAATGACCGGGTTGGCGAGCAGGAGAGCGAGTGTCATGGCGGCAACGACGATGATACCGGTTTCGATGAGGAATTGCCAGACGATACCGCCGACACTGCTTCCCATTACTTTCCGGATACCGACCTCTTTTGCGCGCAGTATGGACTGCGCCGTGGACAGATTGATAAAGTTGATGGCGGCAATGACCAGGATGAAGAGGGCAATGCCGGCCAATGCAAACAGCGTTGGCTTGTGCGCCTGACGGCTGTAGGGGTCATGATAAGCCGCATTAAAATGGATGTCTGCAAGCGGCTGCAGCAACAGGCCGGCCGACTTCCTTTTGGGAAAGCGGCGGTGGTAGAAGGCGGCGAATTGCTGTTCTGCCTGGGTGACGGTCTCAGCAGGAGCCAGCTTGACGTAGATATTGATATTGCTTCCCGCCATATTCCAGCCTCCGAGATAGGTTTTGAGAAAGCTGTTCTCGAGGGAACTATACGAGATGAGATCTTTGAACCTAAAGTCGGTATTGTGGTCCCAGTCCCTGACGATCCCCGTTACAGAGACTGTCAGCGAATCTTCGTATACGACATTACGGCCCATCCAGTCTTGCGGCGTTCCGCCCTGAAAATACCGCTTTGCCTCCGATTCGGTCAGCACCACGGAGAAGGGTTTCTCCAGGGCTGTCGCGGGATTGCCTGCCAACCACCGATAATGGAAGATTTTCAGATAGTCCGTGTCGGCAAACGTGATGTGATAGGTTTCGTCGCCGCTGTTCGCAGGGATGAGCCGGGGCGGCTGCCCAGCCAACGGGATAATGACCTTGGTGTCGTCGGTGAAGAGGGAGGTAACCGCGCTGAAGCCGCTCGTCTCCTGGCGGAGGGCCGGGCCAAGGGGGCCCGACATCATCACCTCATTGTGTTGGGTGCCGGCTTCGTCGGCCTCCGTCGAGACGACCCGAAAGATCCGGTCGGAGTCAGCATGGAACTTGTCATAGCTGAATTCGAAGGCCACATACAGGTAGATCACGACGCAGGACAGGATACCGAACGTGAGGCCAAGGAGGTTGATGCTGGTGGTGAGCCGATGCCGGCCGAGACGGCGCAAGGCAAAAAGCAGCTGTTTTTTTATCATGTGTGGAAGAATGTGCCGAAACGCGGCCAAAAAAGGGCCAAATTTAAAATCGGCTGACAATCTGTTGATTAATAGGAGCGCGCGCGGGCTGAATGTCCTTTTTCGATACAGGTGGTGTACGGATATCTTGGGAGTCGACCCCCTTGGATCAATCCTTTTCCTCCGCCCTCCGGAAGCCGACGCGTGGGCGGGGTTCGGCGGGTGGGTTCAGTAATTGCTTCAGGTAGTCAAAGAGTGCATACCGCAAGCCCTGCTTGTCTTCTTTGGAGGTCGCATTTTGCGTCCTCCAATCCTCGAGCTCTTTTTTATTCATTTCGAACAAAAAATCGGGCGGGAAGCAACTAGCGATACATGACGCCAAAATTAATTATTCGGCAATTCAAATTGGATGAAACTTCTCAACGCCGAAGGGTGTCACCCGCCTGCCGCCCAACTTGATGTCGCACCAGGCCCGTAACACCGCCTTGCTCATCATAATCCTGTAAAGAATTTGAGGACAGAATAAGATGCCGTAGGTTTGCCCCAAAACATACCCGCCCCCACATGACCGTCCTCGTCTTCTCGGGCTTAATATTCGCAGGCGCCCTCTCAGCAGGTTTGCTGGGTTCGCTCACCGGTCTTGGCGGCGGAGTGGTGCTGATCCCCCTCCTCACCCTGCTCTTCCATGTCGACATCCACTATGCCATCGGAGCTTCGCTCGTCAGCGTGATCGCCACCTCATCCGGCGCGGCGGCGGCCTATGTCCGCGACGGCATCAGCAATATCCGGCTGGGCATGTTCCTCGAAGTCGCGACGACCGTCGGCGCGGTCGCCGGCGCCAGCCTGGCCACGCACCTCTCCACCGCCATGATCGCGATCGTCTTCGGCGCCGTGCTGATCCTCTCCGCCATCCTCTCCTTCTTCAAGAACCAGGACAACCTCGTTACGGGTCCGGGTAGCCGGTTGTCACAGTGGCTGAAGCTCGCCAGCAACTATCCGACCCCGGAAGGAAGAAAGGACTATACGGTCAAGAACGTGATCGGCGGCTTCCTGGTGATGAACGTCGCCGGAGTTTTGTCCGGTATGCTGGGCATCGGCTCGGGGGCATTGAAGGTACTGGCGATGGACAATATCATGCGGGCGCCCTTTAAGGTCTCGACCACCACCAGCAATTTCATGATCGGGGTGACGGCAGCCGCCAGCGCGGGGATCTACCTGAAGAAAGGATATATCGATCCGGGTCTGTCGATGCCGGTCATGCTGGGCGTATTGACAGGCGCCTTCATGGGTTCGAGGATCCTGACGCGGGCGAAGGTGGGACAGCTGAAGAAAATTTTTGCAGCCGTGATCGGGCTGCTCGCGATCGAAATGATCTATAACGGTATTCACCACACGATCTGACCATGCGTGCACTAAGGAAAAAGATACAGGATAAAGACCTCGAGCTGATCATCGGCCAGCTGCTGCGGTATGGCGTGCTGCTTTCATCCCTCATCGTTGTGGCGGGCGGGATCGTCTACTTCGTCCGCCACGGATATCAGCAACCTGCTTTCAATACCTTCAGGGGAGAGCCGGATAAGATGCGGAAGCCGGTGGAGATGTTGAAAGCTATCGGGCATGGCGAAGGCAGGCCCCTCATCGCGCTTGGACTGCTGCTGCTCATCCTCACGCCGATCGCCCGGATCGTCTTTTCCATCTTCGGCTACCTGTTGGAAAAGGACTATCTCTATGTATTGATCACCGGCTTCGTCCTGGGAGTCATCCTTTGGAACTTCTAATCCCCGGGCAGGGCGCGTCCCTGATCCCGGCGAGCGTTATTCCTCTTCGCTTTCCTCATACTCGCTGAATTGTTCTTCAGCCGCCGCCTCCCGGTAAAGGCTTTCGAATTGGGCCGCCGTGTCTTCATCGACTTCTTCGACAAGCTTATAGATGGGATCATCCTGATATTTAAAGAAGTCTTCCGTCTCCGGCAGATAGCTCCGAAGAAGCACCGTTTCCTTTGTCTCGAGGATCACTGAAACGAGCTCGATATCCGATTCCTCATCAATCTGGATCAGATAATAAGTATTAGGCTTCAATTCGCCGAAACTGGCCATAGTGATTTGATTTAAGTCAGTAAAGTTCCGTTATTAATATTACCCGAGAGTAATTTTTTCTACCAACAGGAAACGCATTTTCGCTGCATCTCCCGCAAAAAAAATCCGACCGCTCAACGCGGCCGGACTAATCTTGTAACATGGGAACCTAAACTATTGTTTAGCTACTGTCTTGGTTGCCTTAGTTGCTTTCCTGGCTTTCTTCACCCTGTCCTTTTTTGCGGTCTTTTCCCGCTTCTTGCTGACCTTCAGCAAATCGCGGCTGATCAATTTACTGAATTGACGGACATGGCTAGCCAATGCCTTTTCCCCCAGCTCCTTCTTGTAATCGGCTAACGCCCCCGCAACCTTTTCTCCAATCTCCTTCCGCACCTTTTTCTTGGGCGACAGCTCAGGAGCAACTGTTTCTTGTTGACTCATACGAATAACGATTTTTGGTAATAATTTAGTAACATAAAATTAATATTTAATGGACAAACCCCAATGTTAAGTTTTTTTGGAGGGGGCGGAAAGCCCATTTGGCGGACAAATTTTCCGGGTCCGGACAACTGCTGACATAACGCTGTCACCGGCCGGTCGTTACTTTGGATCGTAATCAATTAACTCACTCAAAAACCATCACTTATGTCAACGATCGAACCGCTCCTCAAAGAGCTCGAGCAGGAAGCCAGGACCACCCGCAAAATGCTCGAAAGGGTGCCCACCGCCTATTTCGACTGGCAACCCCACCGCAAGAGTATGTCCGTCCAGCGCCTCGCCACCCATATCGCGGAGCTCCCCGGTTGGGTCACCATGGCCGTCACCACCGACGGGCTTGACTTCGCCGATAATCCCTATCGGCAGGAATCGGTTAGCAATACCGCGGAACTACTGGACTATTTCGACCGGTCCCTGGCCGACGGCCGGGAGCACCTGATCGCCGCTTCCGAAGAGACCCTCGCCGAACCCTGGACCCTCCGCAACGGTGAAGAGGTCCTGCAGGTGGCCACCAAAGGGGAGATCGTCCGGATGGCTTACTGCCAGATCGTCCATCACCGGGCCCAGCTGGGCGTATTCCTCCGGCTGCTCGATATCGCGATCCCCGGCAGCTATGGCCCCAGCGCGGATGAGGATTGAAGTTTGAATTTGGAGACTAATTCTTTAATCTGTTCCGCCTCCCTGCTGGGGTCGTAGACTTCGTCGAACAGAATAACTGCCCGGACATTAGCGGGATCCCATCCTGCAGTTGGGGCCGCTCCGGCATCGAACGGTCCGGCAACCGCCAGGACGGCGCGCTCAGGAAGGACGACCCGATAGATTAGGAACTTCCTCGGACCTTGGCCCATATCCCGGATAACACTGGTGACATAGACAATGGAATCGACCTCGCCCTCATCCTCATCGTCCGATTCGTTATAGATAAGCGCGGCCGCGATGGATTTCGGTGTCTGGTATTCCGCCGGGAAAAGCCCGATCCGGCCGTATTTTTTCAATTCCCGATAGGTTTCTATCCGGTAATCCTTGTCGGCTGCCAATGCCCGCACCCCCGCGGCTTCTGGAAGCTCTTTGTTGCGGAGTAAGCCTTCGAGCGCATACTTCCGGATGTAATTCGACTTTATCGCCAGATATCGGTGCAACAGGGCGTTGGTGCCCACATCACTCCAGATGCCCAGCAACTCGACCAAATCCTTATCGCCCGGGATGAAGTTCCCGGGGTCGGACAGTTGGCGGATCCGGGCGGATGCATATTGTTGCAATGTCGCACGGTAGGGATTCAGCGCCTTGATGTCCAGCCACCCGCTGTCGATCATCGGCGTGATCAGAAGGAAAAGAGAAGGCCGGACCAGGCTGTCGTTTAACAGCGGCAGCAGATCGGCGGAAAAAGCCGACAGCTGTTTCAGCGACCGGGTCAACCGGTATGTCAGGGATGACGAGAGCGCACCCGCTGGCGGGTCGGCATGCAGCAGCCGGGCGAGGGCGGCAAAATGTGTACTATCCGGCACGCCCGTCATCAGCTGCAGGAGATCGCACTTCACCTCGACCGCGGTATCGGGAACCGTGGGATACATATGCGCCGCAAAAGCAAAGCTGCTGCTGTCATCCAGTTCCTGTATCCGCCGGGTAACTAACGCATGGTACCAGCGTGACCCGGAATGCCATTTCAATAAGGTTTGATGCAGTAGCGGCAGGTCTTTGACAGTAAATGGGGCCGAATTCAAGTAGCTGTTTGCCGATGCGGCAGTGGCGGAGTCATCGCTGAACAGATCATTCAAAAGCAGCTCCGCCTTTGGCTGGAACAAGGTACCGGGCGGGGCGGGATGCAGGAAACGAAAGTCATCAAAGAACCTGTTCGTATTCTCGGTTTCCATCTGCTCGGGCAGCCCGGAAGCAAACAAATAATAGACGTCGTTGCCGTAGAGCAGCTGCCGGCGCCGCGTATAGAGATGAGTTCCCCGCTGTGTTGTTACCCATTCCCAACCGCTGATATCGCCATTTTTAACCGGTCGCTTGGTCAGCAGCGAATCCGGGTAAGTTACATTGGCTTTTATTCGCGCGGCCCAGAAGGCAGAATCGGAAAGACTCCAATAATAGGGCTTAAAGTGGACATCCGACACCGAGTAGCTCATCGACCGCGTGCTGTCGTAACTATGGTACCACTCGTCCTTTGAGTCCCCGGACCGACTGGCCGATCCGGCACCCGATTGCTCGGCCTCCATCGGGGAAGGACTCCACGTACTGAAGAGCGAGTCTTTGGCGGCGACAACCTGCCAGCGAAGGCCCGGATAGTCCATCAGCGCGAATGAAGAAAAGAACGGGTCGACAATTTGCGAGCGCGCCAGTCTCGCGGGGAACAGCGCCACGAGCGCATACCAGCGGTTGCCGCGATCGATATACCGGGTATCTACCTCGAGATCCCCTTGCATCCGGGCCCGCCATTCGTCAATCCGGACGCCATTCCAAATCCAGCTCGTATCTGCGATGACATCCTGCACCTGGGCGAACGCGGCTTTTTTCAGCCGGTAGAACTGGCTGCTGTCATTGACAATGTAACGACCCGGCTGCGCCATATTGACGCCATAGAAGTAGTAGATCCCCCTCTGCTGATCTGCCGAAAGGAATGTCTTGTTAACCCATCCTGTCTTACCCGGATAGACGTATGGTTTGGCCGGGAACGGCGTCGATACCTGGTAAGCAAGGGCAGTATCGATATGGGGGATGAACGTCAAGGCGTCGGTATCCGCCGCAGGCGGTTTATTCTTTAGCAGTTGAAAGCTTTTCACGAACGCATTGCCTTTTTCTGTGTTCTTTTCTGTCTGCTTGATCGATACGGTAAAGACCAGGTAGAGGATCCGATCCTTCATTAAGATGAGACATTTCTTATAGCCATCATCATCAACCACTTCATAGATCCTGCCCTTCCCGCCGGCTGTGTTGACGGTCGTGTACGTCTTCCTGTGTGGGGTCTTGAACACCAGCTTTGCCCAATTGTCCATCAGGCTGTCGGCATGGGCATCGTCGTACATGGTTTGGAAAGCCGCCGAGAAATAGCCTATGCTCTCGAAGAGGTCAAAATACATCTTCATATTGATGAACCCGTACAATTCGATGTCCCCTGGCTTTCCCGGCATGGACACCTGGTACAGGCTGTCCTCACCCAGCACCTTCTCCCAGGTGCGGGGAAGCTCTTTGACCGTATAGTCCGACGCCTTGATCTTCCGGGAGGAGAATACGGGCTCTACATCGAAGCCCTTCTTTCGCAGCAGATTGATCAGCCCTGAATCCCCGGGCAGATGCGCGGCGCCAACCGCAAATACCATCGAGCGCACGCCGGAAAGGCTGTCCATCCGGCCGGCCATTTTAATATTTCGTTTGGTCAGGATGATGTCGCGATGATCCAGATCGTTTTCCATGGAGTCGAGGGCCGTTAGGTCCTGACGGACATACACATCGATCATCGACGACAACTGCGATGGTGCGGAGGACCGGTGACCGCTGCCAGGGTCATCGGAGAGAAGGAATCGGATGTCACTTTCGTCTATGGCGTCATCCATGAGGTTGCGCTGGTCGTTGGGATCTTCCACCCCGCCGGTCCATTTGGCCTGCCGCCGGGCAACATCATACAGGTAGGTGTCCAAAAAGGTAGGCATCTTGCCGTTCCGGTACGCATCGGTGACCCATTTGTTCTTTTCCTTCAGAATGTCACGGGAGGTGATCTTATCCAATGGCTTGCCCAGCTTTTTCGCCAGCCTGGGACCATAGGTCTTGTACTCTCCCTCCGAAAGCAGGTCTTTCAGATTCGTGGTATTGTTGATCGTCTTTTTTACCTCATCTACAAGCAGCGTTGTCAAATCATTGGGATCGAGCTCCATCGCAAATCCGTCCGTATGCGCGATCGCTGCATACAGCGAATCACCCAGGTTGAATACCCGATCATCTGTCAGATGCATCGTTCCGTAGAGATAAGAAGTAAAGTGACCATCCTTCCCGCTGATCCGCCAAAGCAGCGTTTTCGGAAGACGCTGCGCAGTCAACGAAAGAGAATGAAGGAACAAGGTGATCAGCAGTCCGGAAATAAACTTCATGGTTAACGGGGTTTGGAGCATGTAAATAACGAATAATTCTCCAAAACCTTATCCCGTGTCCGCGCATTCAGAAATTCGCCCGTCAGCTGGCTGATGTGAAAGTTGGGGAACTCCTGCAGAATGCTGCTGCGAAATCCGCGCCTTGCCAGGGTGTCCGCGTAGCGGGCAGGGGCAAAGAGGAGGACGGCCTGAGCGGGCAAACTATCCATCGGGACCCGCCGGACCGGCGCCGGGCTATAGAACTCGACCGAATAATTGACGGGCGCCTCCTGCAGCAGATATAACGCGGGCGCATCCGGTGTAAATCGCTCGATCCACCGACCCGCCTGGGTTCCCGCCTGATAGCGCAGGATAGCGGGATAGAGCACGAAGTTCACAAAGCTGAAGACCAATAATGCCAGTCCGTAACTCCGGGTGATCGGGACGGGGAGCGCGGCGCCGCGGACGAGCGCGAACAGCAGCAGCGACCCGGTCCCGATCACTGCCAGCAGGATCACGTTGTGCGGAAAAAACAGCACCCACGCAAGCACCAGCAGGAGCAGGGGCAGAGTAATATTGATGATGCCCTGAACGATCCGGACAAACCGGCGCGTGCTTTCCCTGCGGATCCCATACAGCCAGCCCGCGGTCAGGATCGCAAAAAAAGGAAAAAGGATATTGAGATAATGCGGCAGCTGGAAGCGCGAAAGCGAAAAAAGGACAAAGCTGGCAAAGACCGCGCCGGCGCAGATCCAGTCGCCGGGTACCGCGCGGCCCATGGTCTTGCACCGGCGGACAACCGCCGCATAGAGCAGGATGGACCACGGCAGAAAGGCCCATAAGAGTGTGTGAAAATAAAAGAACGGATCGCCGCTTCCCTTGATAGGCCCGGTATTGAAGAACCGGCCAAACTGACTATCCCAGAAGAAGAAACGAATACCAGATACGCCGGTTCGGCCGAATACGACCTTCTCCGGGTGCTGATCGAACTGGACATAAAGACAATAGAGTTCCGGCAGCGTGAACACCGCGATAAGGAAGACTGCAACCAACCAGCGGACATTCCAGAACTGATCCCACTCTTTACCGATGATCCAGTCCAGGATAAACCCCGCGCCGATCGTCAGCAAGACAAATGGACCTTTGGTCATGAGGGCCGCGGCCGAAAGCAGTGAGCCCGCCAGCAGATGAAGCCATGGCCTTATGGAACGTGAACTCTTATAGAAATGATAAACAGCCCCGATGATCAACCCCGTCAGATACGGTTCGGCCCGGACATCGTTGTTCGAAATGACGAGGTGTGCGGCGGATACATAGATGAGAGTCGCCAGCTGAGCCACCGGCTTCCCGTATAGCGATAGCGCGAACCGCCACGTGTACCACGCGCCGGCAGCCCAGAAGACGAGCGCCGGAAATTTGTAGGCAAAACTGTTGATCCCGAAGACGCGCATACTGAGCGCCGCCGCCCAGAAGGGAAAGTGCGGCTTGTCCAGCCAGTCCCTGCCGTCCACATACAAATCGACAAAATTTCCGGATCGGGCGATCGTCTTGGCAATCGTCGCATATAGCGCACCGTCAGGTTCGAGGATGGGGATCAGCAGGCCGCCGGCATTTACGAGGATCGCGGGAATCAACAGGGGGACAAACCACTTGTGCAGTCCGATCTCCCACTCCGCCTTGTGTGGTTCGATAATCACGCAGCAAATATAAGGCGATGGCGCGCCTCCCAGTAAACGAAAAGCCGGAACGTAGCCAGCCCCGTTAGAAAGCCGAAGATGGCCCCGACAAGGATGTCGAATGGATAATGCTTGCCCACATAAATCTGCGCATAGCAGATCGCGGCCGCCCAAACCCAAAGCCAGCTCCATTTCCGGCCGTTCATTTCCCGGATGGAGAAATACCAGAAAGCGGCCAGCCCGAAGTGGTTGGCGGCATGATTGGAAGGCATGGAATAGAGACCGCCGCAGTCCACCAGCCCGCGGATCACGCCCTGCAGGTCGGGGTCATGACAAGGCCGAAGGCGCCCCATAAAGGGTTTCAGTAATTGAGCGGTGACCGCATCGGTGATGGCAAAGGTTAACAGGGTCAGGATGATAAAAGGCCATGCTTTGGCCTTCCCCTGACGAAAGGAATAATAGAGCATGAACGCGTAAAGCGGCACCCAGGTCAACGGCTCTCGCAGGATAGGCATTATCTTGTCCAGTATCGGGCCGTCCGTGTCGTGCTGGATGAATACAAACAGCACTTTGTCCAAATGATCCAGCCAGGTCAACAGGTGCATGAAAAGGAATTTTGCTGCAATAAAACTATACTGATTCCCCCGGGATCGGGTTGCTCCGGGGTTATGATTGCGTTAAAAAAAACTGAAGAAGGCATAATCATAAGTTAATGTTGTGATAACCACCGGGTCATATATGCACGATACCTTTGGCAAACCCATTAAAATGAAATTATTCCTCCCTTACCTCGCGGCACTGCTATGCTTCTCCGCATCAGCACAGGTCTCGCCGCCCTCGCCTTCCGATCAGGCGCAAACCAAAAAGCTGATCATCATCACGATCGACGGATTCCGGTGGCAGGAAGTCTTCACCGGGGCCGATCCGCTGCTCATCAGCAACCCGGACTACGTAAGGGATACTATGCTGACCCGACAACTGTATTGGGACAGCTCCGCATCCGATCGGAGGAAGAAGCTGATGCCCTTCTTCTGGAGCACGGTAGCCCGGGAAGGGCGGATTTACGGGAACCGGCTACTGGGGAATAAAATGAATGTCCGGAATTTCTACAAGATTTCCTACCCCGGTTATAATGAGATCTTCACGGGTCATACCGATGCCTTCAACAGCCCCAATCTCCCGGTCGAGAATCCGCATGTCAATGTGTTGGAATACCTGAACAACAGCCAGGAATACAAAGGCAAAGTCGCCATCTTCACTTCTTGGAATGTCTTCCCCTATATCCTGAATCAGGCCCGGAGCGGGCTGCCCGTGAACAGCGGCTATTCCCCAATGGCGGACAGCGAAGATCCGGACGCCGGGCTGATCGACAGCGTACAGGCATCCATGCCGCACAGCAAGACCCGGCATGACCTGCTCACCTTTCTGACGGCAAAGGAATATATCGAACAACATCATCCGTCGGTACTCTATCTGGGTTTTGGGGAAACCGACGAGATGGCGCATCAGGCGCGCTATGACCTTTACTTATAGCAAATCGCCGATATCGACCGGATGATCGCGGATCTCTGGTATCTCGTGCAAACCGATCCGTATTACCGCGACTGCACGACCATCCTGATCACTACCGATCATGGCCGGGGCTGGAAGCCCAATAAGTGGACGACACATGGCTTCTGGGCGCAGGGTTCCGGCGAGATCTGGATGGCGGTGCTCGGACCCGGTATCCTCCCGGCCGGTGAGCTGCGGTCGCAGGGCCAGGTCTATCAGAAGCAGCTGGCGGCTACCATTGCAGCCCTGCTTGGTGATCCCGTGGCCCCGGGACATCCCCCGGGACATCCGATTGATTTGCCGGCGCGGTTCTCACCCGTATTGCTGGCGGGGCAGCCGCAATCGGGACTGCTGAAACCGGCGGGGCAGCCACAATCAGGGGGGAGATAGGGTCCTGAAACCGGGAATCTGGCCGACAACCCCTATTTTTGCGCAAAATCATAAAATTCAGCGCATGGCATTTAGCTCCTTCCTCCAGCTGTTCACTCCCAAAGACCGGGTTTTTTACTCCTTATTTGAACAAGTGGCGGACAGCGTCGGCAGAATGGGCAAACTGATGAAGGAGGTCGTCGCGGAGCCGGATTTTGACAAACGGGCCGCCGTGATCGCGCAGGTAGAGGACCAGGAGCACATCAATGATGACCTGACCCACCGCATCTTTACCGAGCTGGGCCGGAACTTCATCACTCCCTTTGACCGGGAGGACATCCACTACCTGGCCAGCGCCCTGGACGACATCTGCGATTATATTTTTGCCACCGCAAAGAAAATCAACTTCTATCGGGTCAATCCCAATGACACGGGTATCCAGAAACTGGCCGATCTGATCGATCAGGGAACCACGCATATTCAGATAGCGGTTAAAGAGCTGCGGAATATGCGACACATGCGCCGGATCACCGACGCGCTGGTGAAGGTCAACAGCATCGAGAACCAGGCCGATGACATTTTCGATCTTTCGATCGAGCGGCTGTTCGAGACCGAACCCGATGCGAAGGAAGTCATAAAGAAACGCGAGATCTACCAGGTGATGGAAATCGTTACCGACAAATGCGAAGATGCCGCTAACGTGATCGAGTCCATCATAATTAAATATGCATAGCGCGTTATGAGTTTCCTCGTCATTATTATTATCCTGGCGTTGATATTCGATTATATCAATGGTTTTCATGACGCCGCCAATTCCATCGCCACGATTGTTTCGACCAAGGTTCTGACGCCGTTCCAGGCCGTACTGTGGGCGGCCGTTTTCAACTTCGCCGCCTTCTTTATCTCACGCTATGTCATTGGTGAGTTCAAAATCGGGAATACCATCGCCGCTTCGGTCAACCAGGACTTTATCAACCTCAAGGTCATCTTTGCCGGGCTGATCGCCGCCATCACATGGAATCTCCTGACCTGGTGGGGTGGCATCCCATCCAGCTCCTCCCACACGCTGCTGGGAGGGTTCATGGGCGCCGCGCTGGCGCATGCCGGCGCGTTTAGCCGTCACGGCGAAGCGGTGATCAACTATGCCAAAGTGATCCCCACCTTTCTGTTTATTTTCCTCGCGCCCCTGATCGGGATGATCGCCGGCTTCGTGATCACGCTGGTCATCATCAATATCTGCCGCCGCGCTAATCCCTATAAAGCCGATAACTGGTTCCGGCGCTTGCAGTTGTTGTCTTCGGGTCTGCTGAGCCTCGGACATGGCGGCAACGACGCGCAGAAGGTTATGGGGATCATCGGCGCGGCCATGATCTGGTACGGGAAATCCCACGGACAAGTCATGAGCTTTAAGCAATTTATCGACGCGAATATGTGGGTACCGCTGGCGAGCTTCACCGCGATTGCCCTCGGAACGTTGAGCGGCGGCTGGAAGATTGTCAAGACCATGGGAACGCGGATTACCAAAGTGACCCCGTTGGAAGGCGTAAGCGCCGAAACGGCCGGCGCCCTCACCCTCTTCCTAAGCGAAAGACTGGGTATCCCTGTCAGCACGACGCACACCATCACGGGAGCGATCATCGGGGTTGGGGCGACCCGACGTCTTTCCGCCGTCAGATGGGGTGTCACGATCAATTTGCTCTGGGCCTGGATATTGACCATCCCTGTCAGCGCGCTGCTGGCAGCAGTGGTGTATTTTATCATTAACTTGTGGAAAATCTAAAATAAACGCGCACCGATAATGAAAGGAATTATTCTTGCAGGTGGGTCCGGCACGCGGTTGCATCCGATCACGTACGCCATCAGCAAGCAGATCATGCCGGTTTACGACAAGCCGATGATCTATTACCCCTTATCCACGTTGATGATGGCAGGGATACGGGAGATCCTGATCATCTCGACCCCGCATGACCTCCCCCTGTTCAAGAAATTGTTTGGCGACGGTTCCGGGCTGGGCCTGTCCTTTACCTATGCGGAACAACCCCTCCCAAACGGTCTCGCGCAGGCCTTTGTCATCGGAGAATCCTTTATTGTCAAGGACGACGTGGCGCTGGTGCTGGGCGACAATATCTTCTACGGCGCAGGCCTGGGCAAACAGCTGGAGCGGAATACCCGGCCGGACGGCGGCATCGTTTACGCTTATCGCGTAAGTGACCCGGAACGGTATGGAGTGGTGGAGTTCGATGCGGACAATAAGGCAATCTCCATTGAAGAGAAGCCGGCGAAGCCCAAAAGTAGTTTTGCGGTACCGGGCCTGTACTTCTATGACAATACGGTTGTCGGGATCGCTAAATCGCTGAAACCTTCGCCAAGGGGCGAATACGAGATCACCGACGTCAACCGGGAATATCTCCGGCAGGGCAAGCTGAAGGTGTCGATCCTCGATAGAGGCACGGCCTGGCTGGATACCGGGACCTTCGATTCCCTGATGCAGGCCACGCAGTTCGTCCAGGTCATCGAACAACGACAGGGGATAAAAATTGCGTGTATAGAGGAGATTGCGTGGAGGAAAGGTTTCATCGATTCCGTCCAGCTCGAGAAGATCGCCCAGCCGCTGCTGAAAAGCGGTTACGGGCAATACCTGATCAATCTTTTAACACAGGATAATAAATAACTATGCAGAAGATCCTCGTCACCGGCGGTTGTGGCTATATTGGCTCGCACACCATAGTGGACCTGGTTGCCAACGGGTTTGAAGTCATTTGCGTCGATAACAATGTCCGCTCTTCCCCCCGTATCCTGGAGGGCGTCGAAAAGATCACCGGCAAAAAGATCAAGAACTACAAGGTCGATCTGTGCAATTACGATGATACGTTCGCCATCTTCCAGGAGAACGAGAATATTGCCGGGATTATACATTTTGCGGCATTCAAGGCAGTAGGTGAATCGGTCGAACACCCGCTGATGTATTTCGAAAACAACCTCCTTTCGCTCATCAACCTGCTGAAATGCGTGCAGGAGTTCGAGATCCCCCACTTTGTCTTTTCCTCTTCCTGTACGGTGTACGGTAATCCCGACGTGATCCCGGTAACCGAACTGACCCCGCCGAAACCCGCGGAGTCACCGTATGGATATACCAAACAAATGGGGGAGCAGATCATCAACGAGTTCTCCAAGGCTACAAAACATACCCGCTGCATCCTGCTCCGCTATTTCAACCCCGTCGGCGCGCACCCCAGCATCCTGATCGGCGAGATGCCGATCGGCCGGCCGGCCAACCTGGTGCCCGCCATCACGCAGACCGCTATCGGCAAGCTTCCGCAGATGACCGTATATGGCGACGATTACCCGACCCGTGACGGTTCGTGTATCCGGGACTTCATCCACGTCTGCGATATTGCCCACGCGCATACGCTGGCGATGCGCTATATGCTGGATGGAAAGATCGTAAAGAATGCGGAAGTCTATAACCTGGGGACGGGCCACGGTGTCACCGTGCTGGAAGCCATCCGGGCATTCGAGAAAGTAAGCGGCGCCAGGTTGAATTACATGATCGGGCCCCGCCGGCCCGGTGACGTGATCGCGATCTATGCCAACAATGATCTGGCCCGGCGACAATTAGGGTGGAAGATCGAATACAGCCTGGAGGAGATGATGCTGACGGCCTGGAAGTGGGAACAAAAGCTCAAGGCGGATGAGAAATTCTATAATGGGAAGTTTTCAAAGCTGAACTAAACCGGGCGCGCCCCGAAAATCCTACATTTGTAGCGCCAAAAAAAATAGAATTAATGCTAAAAGACATTCAAGTCACCGGCCAGAAAGACACAAGGAGCGGATTTGGAGATGGGATCGTTGAAGCCGCCCGTAAGAATCCCGATATCGTCGCGCTGACAGCAGACCTGCTGGGCTCGATGAAACTAAACCAGTTTATCAAGGAATTCCCCGAACGGTTCATTCAGTGCGGGATCGCCGAAGCCAATATGATGGGGATCGCGGCGGGTTTGACGATCAATGGCAAGATCCCCTTTACCACAACTTTTGCAAATTTCTCTACCGGGCGGGTGTATGACCAGATCCGCCAGTCGATCGCCTACTCCGGAAAGAATGTGAAAATTTGCGCCTCCCATGCGGGTGTAACGCTCGGAGAAGACGGCGCAACCCACCAGATCCTGGAAGACATCGGCCTGATGAAAATGCTTCCGGGAATGACCGTGATCGTTCCCTGCGACTATAGCCAGACCAAGGCGGCAACCATGGCGATCGCCGACTATTCCGGCCCTGTCTATCTTCGTTTCGGCCGCCCGGTATGGCCGATCTTCACCGATAAGCTGCCCTTCGAGATCGGAAAGGCCCAGCTCTTTAATGAAGGGACGGACGTGACCATCTTCGCCTGCGGCCACCTGGTCTGGAAGGCGATCGAAGCCGCCCGGATCCTGCAGGAAAAGGGCATTTCGGCCGAGCTGATCAACCTTCATACCATCAAGCCGCTGGATACGGAGGCTATTCTGCGATCCGTCCGGAAGACCGGTTGCGCAGTCACCGCCGAAGAGCATAATATTATAGGCGGGATGGGCGACGCGGTTGCACAGACCCTGGCCCGTCACTATCCGGCGCCGGTGGAATATGTGGGGACGAACGATACTTTTGGCGAGAGCGGCACTCCGGCGGAGCTGCTGGTCAAATACGGGCTGGATACCCCGAACATCGTTGCCGCCGCCGAGAAGGTTATAGGGAGAAAAAATAAATAGCTAACTTTATGGGGGTGACCATCCAAGATACCGAGTTGCTTTTGCAATTCCGGGATCCCGCCACGAGGGAAAAGGGCTTCACAGCGATTATAAAGAAGTACCAGGAGAAGCTGTATTGGCATATCCGGCGGATGGTGGTGGAACATGAGGACGCGAACGACGTATTACAAAATGTGTTTATACGTGTTTGGAACGGGCTTGAGAACTTCAGGGAAGATTCGCAGCTATACACCTGGTTATACCGGATCGCGACGAATGAATGTCTGAGCTACCTGGAGCAGCAGAAGCGAAAGTCTTCCGCTTCCCTCGACGAAATGGAAAGCGGGCTGAGCAACAAGGTCGTAGCGGATAAGTACTTCGATCCCAACAAGTTGGAGTGGAAGCTTCAGCTAGCCATCCAACAACTCCCTGAGAAACAAAGAGTTGTATTTACCCTTCGCTATTACGACGAAATGCCCTACGAGGAGATGAGCCGGGTGCTGGACACATCTGAGGGGGCGCTGAAGGCGTCCTATCACCATGCTGTTAAAAAAATAGAGGATTATATCCTTAATCATTAAACTTTAATTAACCAACAGGGTCTGAAAATAGATGGAAGAAAGGAATGAAATATCGGTGGAACTGAGCGCAATAAGCGCACTGGTGGGCGGGATCAGCCGGCAAACTCCTTACGGGGTTCCGGTTGGATATTTCAATCAGCTTCCGGTTGCTGTGATGAGGCGGATAGCACCTCCTCCGACCTTTCAGGTTCCTGATGGTTATTTTGATGGATTCGCGGCGCAGGTTCTCAACCGGATCAAAAGCGGTGCCGACGAGCTTCCCCCCATCTTTAGCCGGATCAGCAGGGTAACACCTTACCAGCTACCGGAAGGATATTGGGAGGAGTTGTCCCCTTTGCTGGCGGTCTGCCGGGATAAGCCGGCGTACGCGATACCGGAAGACTATTTCGATGAGTTGTCCCCCGTACTGACGGTAGCGCACGACCGCTCCGCTTACCGGGTGCCGGAAGGATATCTGGGGGCGCTGGCCGGGCAGATCCTGGAGAAGGTCGCCCCCAATGTCGTCAGGCCGGTCGCCGAGCCGGTCGCAGGTATGCGCCTCGCCCCTGCGAGGGTCATCCCGATGGAACGCGGGAATAGCGGAAAAGTACTGAAAGGAAATTGGTGGAAATATTCCTCCGTCGCATCCATCGCCGCTTGCTTGCTGCTGATCTTCAGCTGGCCGCAGGTGGACACCAGGATGGGGGAGGGCAACGTAACAGCCATGATCAGCCAGGGCCTGGCAAAAGTGAGCGACCAGGAGATGCAGACCTATCTTGAAGATCAGCATTCCCTTCTCGTGGACCCGCTGGATAAAAGCACGGCGACGCTGGATATGAATGAAGGGGATGTGAAGTCGCTGCTGGGAGACGTATCGGATAATGACTTGCAGCAATATATGGAGGAACATGGAAAAGCAGATGACCTTGCCACGAATTAGACGCAACAATGAAAAAACTATATTCCGTATTGGTACTCCTGTGCTGGCTAACCCTACCAGCGCGATCGCAGACCCCGGGCGCCCCTAACCGCGGGTGGGCCGGGCAACTGGAGGCTATGAAGACTACGTTTATCACTACACGGCTGCGATTGACGCCGCAGGAGGCAGAGAGGTTTTGGCCGATTTACAATATGTACGATTCGGAAGTGAAGCAGGTCAACTACAATTTCCGCCATTCGCCAAATCCGAACGTGCTGGAGCATCAGAAGATCTTGCTGTCGATCCGTGAAAAATATGCCATTGAATTTCTGAAGGCCATATCGCCGGGTAAGATCAATGATTTCTGGGTCGCCGAACAGGATTTCGCCCGGCTCGTACAACAGGAAATGATCCGACGCCGGCGCGGGCTGCCGCCGGTGGGGCCGCCGCAGGGGCCTTAAGGGGTGGGAGACCGCGAATCGGGCCATTGACCTGTAATCAGCGGAAGACCACGTAACAGGTCCGCGACCGCGAAAACGCCCATAGACCGCGACTTTTGGCCAATTGACCGATAAATTTTACAAAAAAAGACTCGATTAACGATATTTGAACTTGGTGTTTTTCATAGGTTAGCAACGGCCGGCTCTTTCCAGGGCAGGCCTTTTTTGTGAAGTTTCTTCACCGGGATTTCATTTGAATAGGTTCGCAGACGCACCGAAGAAAATTGAGGCGCTACGGAAGCAAAAGTTCGCATTTTGCGAACTGCAAACGCGGTATAATCGATGCCTTGCCTGGTTATTCCGGCCATACCGGCACCTTCACATCGTGATAAAAAAGAAAGGTCCAGCTTTCCTTCCGCCCCTGCTCCCACCACTCCTGTCTCAACTCCATCGCCCGCTTCCCATCGTAATCATATTTCGCAATAAACCGGCTCTTCATCTGCTGGAGCTGCGGCGCGACATCGCCGCCGAAGAAGACGGTCTCACCGCCGTCGACGATCCAGAAAACCTGGTGCCACGGACAATGCGCGCCTGTGACCCGGTACCGGATATAGCCATCCAGCACGCCGTCGCCGTCCAGGAAAACAACCTGCGGCGAGGTCTTCAGACATTCGAGCTCATCGGTCAGATAAGAAGTGGGCCCCTTTTCAAAGGCATATTCCAGCTCGCGGCGCTGAACGAAGTAATGTGCGTTGGGAAACGCCATCTGGCCCCCCATCCGCCCGTCCTTCGGGTCGCCCGCCCCGGCATCCGCCCCTCCCCCCGGACAAATTCCCCCGGCATGGTCCTTATGGAGATGGCTCAACAATACTTTGGTGACCTTACCCGGATCAATACCCGCTTTTTCCAGGTTGGCGTGGATCTGTAGCTTACCGTCCTTTTCAAAACCAAGCCCCGTATCGATAACAATCACATCGTCGGTCGTGACGACCGAAAAGGGCTGGATCTCTACCAGCAAACTGCCAACCGGCCGTTGCTGAAGATCATCGCTTGCCGCGTCGAAAGGGACGAATAATTTGGTCTTGTCGATCGTAAAGGCGCCTTCGGAAAGGGGTATGATTTTCATGGCGCAAAGATACAGGCTAACGCCATACGCGCCCGTGCCATACGCGCTACCGCAACACCATCTGCCGGTCCGCATCCAGCCGGACGAGGATGAACAGCATTACGCTGAAAGTGACCAGCGACGTACCGCCATAGCTGATGAAGGGCAGCGGGATGCCGATCACCGGCGCCAGCCCGATCGTCATACAGATATTGATGGTAATATGAAAGAACAGGACACTCGCCACGCCGTATGCATAACACCGGCTAAAGACGCTTCGCTGTCGCTCGGCGATCGTCACGATCCGCATGAGCAGCGCAACATAGATCCCGAGGAAGGCCAGGCTTCCGAAAAACCCAAACCCTTCGCCAATGGTACAGAAAATGAAGTCCGTCTTCTGCTCCGGGACGAAGTCATACCGGGTCTGCGTCCCCTTCAGCAGCCCTTTCCCGATCAACCCGCCGCTGCCGATGGCGATCTTGCTTTGTTTGACGTTGTAATTGTTATTGCTGTTGTCCTTTTTCTTAGTGCTGCTCTGCTCTTCATTCTCCAACGCCACCCGCGCAGCCTGGTTGTCCGGTACGTATTCTTTACCGATCGCGTCATAGATCCGTTTGACCTGGTAAGGTTTGAAGACATGCTTGAACGTCCAGGGGACGACAATCCACACCGTACCGACACAAACAGCCCAGACGACGATGATCCCCAGCAAGATCTTGCTGCTTCGTTTGATCGGCTTTCGCATGAGATAGATCGCCAGAACGGCGGTACCCGTCAGGATCAGCGCCAGCGTATTCTTCTCCATCAGCAGCGTCGCTACCACCAGCACGGAAAAAGAAAAGCCGATGATCAGCACCGCGGGGGGAAGACCCTCCCGGAACATGACCAGGAAAAAGGAAAAGTAGACAAGCGCAAGCCCGGTCTCATCCTGCAGTTTACAAAGCATCGCCGGCGCCAAAACGATTGCCGCGGCAATGATCTGCGATCGCGGCCGTGTAAAGTTCGTATCTACGCGCGACAAGTATTTGGCGAGCGCCAGGGCGACAAAAAGTTTACAAAGATCAGCCGGCTGCAGCTGAAAAGCGCTGCCGAACCGGATAATGGACTCCGTCCCCTTGATCCGGGTATGAAAAGGAAAAACCAGTAGCAACAGCACGATCCCGAACGCATAGCCCAGGTTGGCCGTCGCCGTAAAGAATTTGCTGTCGGTCAGCAGGATAAAGGTGCCGGCGATCCCCGCCAGGATGAGGAAGAGCAGCTGACGGCTGTAGTCGGTCTTCAACGAGATGAACCCCTGGACGAAATTATCCCCGTCATGCCAGGACGCGGCGAAAATACAGGCGATGCCGATGACGCACAGGACGAACCAGATCCAGACCAGTGACCAGTCTACGCCTTTGGATATGGTGGGGTTCCGCTGACTCATTTGGATATGGTTGGTTTTCGCTGACTCATAAGCTTATCGTTGGGTGCTGTCTTTCGGTTTTGGATTGTCCGCCCGGACAGGTAATGCATCGGGAGGAACCGATGAATCTTTTCGTGGCGCCCTGGGCGTCCGATGCCGCACGATCGTATCGCCGGACGAAGTTTGCTGGGGCCCCGTTTGACCCGGTGTCGCCGGTTGACCGGTGTCGGCAGCCTTCTGTTGCGCCGCGGCCTGCGCCCTGATCCGGGCCATCCGCTCGGCCAACGCACTCTTATACGGCGACGGTTTCCGGAGATACGCCAGGAGCGGACTCCTGGAGTCGTCGGAAGTATCCAGCATCAGACGACGGAACGACGGCGTCTGATATTGAATCCAGCGACTGCTGTCACCGGACTGGTCCGCATAATCCGCCGCCCGGGCCGAATCGGCCTTGAATTGTCGCTGGACCAGGTAGCGCGGCATCGTATTCCTATTGGTCATCTCGTCTTCCAGCTCAAGCCGATCCGTCGCAATCGTATCCCGGAGATATTTTTCCACCAGCAACGAAGCGATTGGCGCAGCGGCATAAGCGCCATGGCCCCCGTTCTCCACGATCACGGCCACGGCGATCTTCGGGTTCTCCCGCGGCGCAAAACACGCAAAAATAGAGTGGGGCCTCAACATCACAACCCGATTATCGATCCTTATCTTGTTGTCCGCCGTACCGGTCTTGCCGCAGATATCGATCCCGGGGATCCGCGCAGCCTTCCCGGTGCCGATCTCCACCACACCCTGCATCCCGGTCTGCACCACGTCATAATCCTCGTCAGAAATATGCGATACCGCCTGGTGTTTGACGTGGTACCGGCTAAGCAGCGTGTCGTCCTCCGGCGAGCCTTCGATGTCCCGGACGAAATGCGGGGTATAATAAAACCCTTTATTGGCAACGATACACATAGAATTGGCGATCTGCAACGGCGTCTCCTGCATCTTGTCCTGCCCGATACCGATGGTTACCATGGAACAGGAATTCCAGGAATGGTGGTAGTCCTTGTCGTAAGCCGAAGTATCGGGGATGTTGCCGCCATCTTCACTCGGCAGGTCAACCCCCAGCCGATGACCAAGACCAAATCCATTGAGATATTCTTTCCATTTCATCAGGCCGATTCGCGGACTATGAAAGGCGGGGTTATCTACCTCTAACCGAAACGTGTTGTAAAAGAATGAGTTACAAGAGTTCGTAATGGCCAGTCGCAGGTTGGCGGCATGACCCGGCGCGTGCTCGTCACATCTGCGGATCTCGCCGCAGCCATAATAAAAGCCCAGGCAGTTGATCCCGCTGGCCGGCGTGATCACCCCTTCATCCAGACCGATGAGTGCGCCGAGTGGCTTGTAAGTCGAGCCGGGAGGATATTGCCCTTTGATGGCGCGGTTCAATAAGGGTCCCGAGACGTCCAGCGCAAGCCGGGTATAATTGGCCTGCTTTTCTGGCCCCGTAAGACTGTTGGGATCATACGTAGGGCCAGAGGCCATCGCGAGGATGCCGCCCGTCGTTGGATCGATACAAACGATCGCACCCGTTTTTCCATAGAGCAGCCGTTCGGCCAACTCTTGCAGCTCGATATCCAGATAGGTGTCGAGATTCTTCCCGGCAACAGCCGCGGTGTCGAGCGCATGGTCCGGGTATCGTTCCACCAGCCGGTTCTTATTGTCCTTGAGCCAGTATTCGGTGCCGCGCTGGCCCATCAGCACCTTCTCATAGGATTGTTCGAGACCGCTCCGGCCGACGTAGTCGCCCAGCTGATAGTAGTTGTTGGAACGGCGCAGGATCGCGGAGTCCACTTCACCGACATAACCCGTGACCTGCGCCGCAGCGTCATACGGGTAGGTTCGAACGGGACGATCCTGGAGGTTGAAGCCGGGAAATTTCCAAAGGTTCGTCTCCATTCGGGACCAGATCTCGGGGGCAAGAAGGTCCTGGAAAGTGACCGCCCGCGCGCTGCCCTTTATCTTCGGACTGAGCATCCGGCGTCTAAACTCCGCGGTGTCCATATCCATCAGCTGGCAGAAATAGGCGGTATCGATATTCTTTACCTGAGAGGGCGTAACCACGAGGTCGTAAAAGATCGTGTTGTTGAGGATCGCTCTTCCCTTCCGGTCATAAATGATCCCGCGCGTCGGATAAACGCTCTTGCGGAACAGCGCGTTGGCCTGTGCCAGCACTTTGTATTTCTTGGAGATGACTTGCAGGTGGAAAAGTTGTGCAAAGATGATGAGGAACAATCCGGCGAAAATCAGACGGATGATGTTGCTGCGCGATTGATTGAATACCGACATAGTAGACCTACCTGCAAATTTACGAAAGTATCGGTGATTAGAACGTTAAAAGGGATTAGATCGTATTGGTCCTGAACTTTTGTTTCCGGTAGAATAAAACCTCGGTCAGAAGAACCAGCAACAGGCTGACCGCCGTGGAAGCAACCACTTTTCCGACGAAGTATACGAACGAGCCGAAGGTCATCCATTCCAGCAGGACCAGGTAAGAATGATGCAGCACGGTGAGGATGAAGACATAAGTGCCGTATGGCGCCCATCCCATACTGACGATCGAAGGGGCAATATAGTTCTTGTCGGCGCCTTCCTGGGAGATGAGCATTCCGATCACGAACGGTCGCACATACGCAATCAGCGTGCAGGCGGCGGCATGTAGCCCGGGCGTCTTTAGAAAATAATCCAGCGTCAGCCCGTAAATGAATCCCATGAAAGTGAGCGACATCCGAGACAGGCTGAAGGGAAGCCAAAGGATGTACAGGTAATACAGGTAGGGCGTTACGAAACGGTGGAGAGCCGGCATCCTCGACAGGATAAACACCTGCACCAGGATAAAGAGAAAAAAGCGGACGATATTTTTCAGCAATTCACTCATTATTCAGCATTTCACTCATTGGACTTTTTTGCGGGTCGAGTCTTCCAACCGTTTCTGCTCATCATATTGAAGGTTGTCGAGCACGTAAGCGTATTCGATATTGGAGAAATTGGTCGCCGTCCGGAGCCTCAGATTGAAGAAGTTGGAGGTGTTGTCCGGCACGATCTCGGAAATCGTCCCAACCAGGAGACCCGCGGGGAAGAGCGAAGTGATCTGGCTGGTCACGACGGTATCGCCGACGACAACGTTCGCGCTGCGGGGGATTCCCCGCATGGAAATAAAGGCCGGACTGATGCCGTCCCAGAAGATCGTTCCGGTCTCGCCGCCTTTCCTCAGCTTCGCCACCACCCTGAATTGCGGGTGTAGCACGCTCATAACGATGGCAAAGTTCTCACTGACGTTGATGACCGAACCAACGATACCCTGCGGCCCGGTAACGCCCATGTTCTGACGTACCCCCTGGCGGAACCCGCGGTGGATGGTGAGATAATTGGTCGGCAGGGAGATCGTATTGTTGACCACCTTGGCCTCCATGATGAGCCATTTACGGATCGAGTCCACGCGGATCGTGTCGCGGAACAGGCGCTTGTTCGAATCGGGCGCTTCGTAATTCGCGACCAGCTCCTGACGAAGGCGGAGGTTTTCCTGGACAAGGGCTTCATTGGTCTTCTTTAGCTGGAAATAGTACTCGATGTTGTTGTATCGCTCATTGAGGCGGCCGGTAAGCTCCGTGCTGACATTCAGAAAGGCGGCTTCATGGAATTTGTTGTAACGGAAGAGAAAAGACAGGGCGATGATCTGCAACACCAGGAAGAAGAGGAAGTTGAAATGCCTTCGAATAAAGAGAAAAACGTTACGCACAGGTAGTGGTTTAAATCTTATCGCATGACGAAGGGATACCTGTCGTAGTTCTTCAGGGCGATTCCTGTCCCGCGGACGACGCTCTTTAGCGGATCGTCGGCAATATGCACGGGTAATTTGATCTTTTGAGACAGGCGTTTGTCGAGACCCCGCAGCAGGGCGCCGCCACCGGTCAGGTAGAGCCCGCGCCTGTAGATATCCCCGGCCAGTTCCGGCGGGGTCGTCTCCAGCGCCTTCAGGATGGCCTCCTCTATCTTGAAAATGGATTTATCCAAGGCCTCGGCGATCTCCTGGTAGGATACCATGATCTGTTTGGGGATACCGGTAACCAGGTCACGGCCATTTACCGGGATATCATCGGGTGGATTATCGAGGTCTTTCAGCGCGGCGCCGATCTGGATCTTGATCTGCTCAGCCGTCCGTTCGCCGATCAGCAAGGAGTGATAGCGGCGCAAGGCTTCCATAATATCAGCGGTGAATTCATCGCCCGCAATCCGGATCGACTGGTCGCAGACGATACCGGCCAGCGCGATAACGGTGATACCGGTCGTACCCCCCCCGATATCGATGATCATATTGCCGACGGGCTCTTCCACATCGATCCCGATACCCAGGGCAGCCGCCATCGGTTCGTGGATAAGATAAACCTCCTTTGCGCCTGCCTGCTCGGCACTGTCCCGCACAGCCCTTTTCTCCACTTCCGTAATACTGGAAGGAATACAGATCATCATCCGCCAGCTCGGCGGGAATAGCGGTTTCTTGGGATAGATCATTTTGATCATCTCCCGGATCATCAGCTCGGCTGCATTGAAGTCGGCGATAACACCATCCTTGAGGGGGCGGACGGTCCGGATGCTCTCGTGGGTCTTCTCGTGCATCATCAGGGCCCGTTTGCCGACGGCCAGCACGTTCTTGGGATTATTTCGATCGAGGGCTACGATGCTGGGCTCATTTACCACGATCTCGTCATTGTGTATGATCAGGGTATTGGCCGTACCCAGGTCCATGGCTATTTCTTGTGTAAGGAAATTGAATAATCCCATTTTGTGTATAGGTCAGATTTTAAGTTCTAAATGGTGCGCTCTGCGATCGGTCGACCTTGCAAGCTCCCCACCGATCCGCCTGCCAGGGTGCAGCAAAATTGAAGGAAATAATTTGAATTAACAAGGTGAAACCCTTGATTTACCGGATAATTTTCCACGATTTGTTATCCGCCAAATTTTTTTTCCTCCGAGTTGTACGATCCCCATCAGAACGATAAAATATTACTGATCGTATTCGCCCGCCCACAAAAACCTTAACCATCCGAATTTTCCTTGTCGAACCATCCGGATTTTCTTTAGTGCGCCGAAAACCCGAGCCTTCTTTCCATCTCCGGGTTCAGCGGCGGCAGCCTCCCGCGCTCGATGAGGAAACTGGTGAGGGCGGCAATCTCCTTGAACAGGTGATGACGCTGAAGAGCCGCTCCCAGATAGTCTTTGCCGGTGCTGCCCCCGGTGCCGGTCCGGGTCCCGATCATCCGGTGGACCATACTCATGTGCCGGAAGCGCCAGGTGCTGAGCTGCTCATCGATCTCCAGCAGCTGGTGCAGCATCTGGAAGGGCAGCTGTAACAACGGATAACCCCGGTATAGCATAATAAAAAGGGCCGCACGACAGGCCGCCGGGGAGAGGGATCGGGCCGCTTCGCGGCCCGATCCCCCGAGGACAGCATCATAATAAGCCAGGTTGCCCTTTTCAACGTCGTTCAGGCTCTCCTGATAACGCCCGCGATAATCCGCCCAGAAGGGGGCTGCCAGATCGCCCGGCGGAAAAGGCATCCGCTCCAGCCAGCTATTGAGCAACTGCAACAGCGAAGGCTCCCTCTCGGCCGACCGGATGCGGTCGATCTCGGGCCCGCGCAACTGCGACAAATAATACTCCTGACCGTAACGATGCTCGTATTTCAACCCCAATTTTGCTTCCAACAGCTTGAACTGCCAGCTTTGGAACCCCGAAGCCGGCCGCAGCTTGTCGCGGAAATCCAGGAAGTCCATCGGGGTCATCGTCTCCATGATGTCGATCTGGTGTACCAGCACCTTGAGGATAGTGGCGCAGCGCGCCAGCCGGTGAACGATCGTCTGAAGCTCAGGCGAATTGTCGTTTAGCGTAGGCCGGCCAAGGATGGAAATGACCGAGTCCGTCTCGAACAGCAGCTGCCGAAACCAAAGTTCGTAGGCCTGATGAATGACGATAAACAGCATCTCGTCATGCGCCGGCTGTCCCTGCCTGTCACTTTCGGGCTCCTGCGCGCCGAGTATCTTATCCAGCTGAAGGTAATCCTGGTAGTACATAGGTCATTCCCTCATAAGAATTCAAAACCAATATCCCGCCGGTAGTAGATCCCCTCATAGTAGATCTTCTCCAGGATATCCCGCGACCGGTCGACGGCTTCATAAACAGTATCTGCAAACGAGGTGACACACAGCACCCGCCCGCCACTGGTAATGATTTCTTCCTTATCCTTCCGCGTTCCCGCATGGAAGATCAGGCTATCCGGAGGCAGCGGCTGGTCGAGCCCCGTGATGGGCAACCCTTTCTCGTAATGACCCGGATACCCTCCGCTGACCGCTACCACGGTACAGGCCGTGCGCGGCTCCTGCCGGACATGAAATTCCCGCAGCCTTTGCCCGCTCACGGCATTGAATAGCTCCACAAGGTCATTATTCAGCCGCGGCATAACTACCTCTGTCTCCGGATCACCCATCCGGCAATTATACTCGATAACGTACGGCTCGTCCCCTACCTTGATCACCCCGACAAAAAGAAACCCCCGGTAATCGATCCCATCCGATTTCAACCCGTTCACCGTCGGAATAACGATCCGGTCTACCACTTTGCCCATAAAGGTCTCATCCGCGAATGGCACCGGGCTGACCGCTCCCATGCCGCCGGTGTTTGGCCCGTTATCACCTTCATACACCCGCTTATAGTCCTTTGCCTCCGGCAGGATCACGAAGTCCCGGCCATCGAGAAGCACGAAGACCGAGAGCTCGATCCCCGTCAGGAATTCTTCCACGACCACTTTATTGCCTGCCTCGCCGAATTTATTTCCCTGCAGCATCAGCTCGAACTCCGCCACAGCTTCGACCGGGTTCTGGCAGATGACTACCCCTTTCCCGGCGGCCAGGCCATCTGCCTTTAGCACGATCGGCAAAGAATGCTGCTGCAAATAGCCGATCCCTTCCGCAAAGCTGTCGTGATCGAATTCCCGGTAAGCGGCAGTCGGAATACCATACCGGTCCATGAATTTCTTGGAAAAGGCCTTGCTCCCTTCCAGCCGGGCGGCGGCGGCAGTTGGCCCGATCACGGGAATGCCTCGCAGAGCAGGGTCGGCCGCGAAAAAATCGACTACGCCTTTTACCAGCGGCTCCTCTGGTCCGACGACCACCATTTCGATGCCTTCCGCCACGCAATGGCCACGGATTCCGTCAAAATCCAGCGGTGAAAGGTCGATATTCTTTCCGCATTGTGCGGTCCCTGCATTCCCTGGAGCGATATGGAGTGCCGAACATAGCGGGCTTTGAGCCAGTTTCCACGCCAGGGCGTGTTCCCTGCCTCCTGAACCAAGCAGTAGGATTTTCATACAGCCCCGAAATTCGAATTTCGGACGCATATTGTAAAAAAGAATTTACTTTAGGCGAAGGAACCGCAAGGAGCGGAACCCAATAATTCCATTTGCATGAGCAACCCGACCGCCCCCAGAACCCGGCATCCGAGAGGCCTTTATGTTCTTTTCATGACAGAAATGTGGGAGCGGTTCGCATACTATCTTTTGGCAGGTATACTCCTGTTGTACCTGAAAAATGGTAAACAATTTACGCCTGAAGACGCCGCCGACATCTCTGGTACCTTTTTCGCCCTTATCTGGTTGCCGCTTTTTATCGGCGGGATGATCGCCGACCGGTACCTGGGCTATATTAAATCCATCTTTATCGGCGGCAGCCTGCTGGCGGCCGGCTACCTGGGCCTTATCCTGCCGGGCGACACCGCCATGTACGTTTCCCTCGGGCTGATCATCTGCGGGAACGGCTTTTTCAAGCCAAATATCAGCACCCTGCTGGGTAATATATACAGTAGAGATGACCTCAGGCCGATAAAGGACAATGCCTATAATATCTTCTACATGGGCATCAATATCGGCGCGCTGATCTGCAATTTCGTAGCCGCTTATCTGCGCAATAAGTACGGTTGGGGCTATGCTTTTGGCGCGGCAGGAATAGGGATGATCATCGGGCTGATCAATTTCGGGTCCAATCTAAAGCACGTGCGGGTCGGGGACGTCCGCCGGGAGCCAAATAAAGAAGACATGAACCTGTCGCAGATCCTGCTGTACGTTTTCGCGCCGGGCATCGTGGCGGCGGTCATCGGCTATAAGCTCCCCGGTATCCTCTTCCATACCACCATCATGGGCAGCCCCGCCAGCGATGCGTTTGTCTTTGCATGCGTCCCGATCATCGCTTTTTTCTTGTCGATTTGGGTCCGGGCGCGGGGAGAGGACAAGAAGGGGATCGGGGCGCTGTTGTTTATATTTATGGTGTCAGTGATCTTTTGGGCCATTTACTATCAAAATTTCACCGCCTTTTCCTTGTGGGCGGACCAGCATACCGACCGGACGATCTCTACCCGGATCGTTGAAAAAGGCGCCGATTTCATGGGCCAGCTCCAATACGTAAACACGACACCCCGGCAGGTAACGGAGGTTGACAACCATCTGGAACCGGTTAAGGACGATAGCGGGCATTTGCGTAAGGTGATGGGCCCGGACCCTTACTTTAATAATCTTCCCAGGACCGACTGGCCCCCGCCGGGTCAAAACGTCAAGCTTGTCAACCCCGAGCTCTTCGAGTCGATCGGCCCATTTTTTATTGTGACCCTGACCCCCCTGCTGGTGGCCTGGTTTCATTATCAGCGCAAGAGAAAAAAGGAGCCGACCACCGCCGGCAAATTCGGCATCGCCCTTTTCCTGGCGGGTATTTCTTCCATCGTCATGCTCGTTGCCGTCATTTCAGTGCCTTCTATTTATCAATATAAGGTCTCACCCGGCTGGCTTTGGGGCACTTACTTCGTGATTACCCTCGCAGAGATATTCCTGAGTCCCATGGGTCTGTCGCTGGTATCGAAACTGGCGCCCGCGCGGCTGACCTCGCTGCTGATGGGCGGCTTCTTTCTGACCATGTCACTTGGCAGCAAAGTGGCCGGGCTGATGACCAGCTCCTGGGGCAAATTTCCGGATAAGCGGATCTACTTTCTGATCTGGTTCGTTGCCGCCGTGGTCGGAGGGTTGTTGATCTTCAGCCGGATCCGGCCACTGAATGCCATTTTGCGGAGCAAAGGAGGAGAACAGTAAATAAACCACCAAAACCACCCCAATGGCCTCCAAGAAATTCGAACCTTTCGTCCCTGCGGATACGCAGATGAAAGAATTTACCTTCAAAGCGCTGCTGATCGGCAGTATCTTCGGGATCCTGTTCGGCGCGTCCACGGTCTACCTGGCATTGAAGGCCGGGATCACCGTCTCCGCCTCCATCCCCATCGCCGTCCTCGCGATCGCGCTCGGCCGGCGGCTCTTCCGAACGACCATCCTCGAGAACAATATCATCCAGACAACCGGCAGCGCCAGCGAAAGCATTGCGGCCGGCGTGGTCTTTACCCTGCCGGGTTTCCTCTTCCTGTCCAGCGCCGACGCCGGGAGCTTCTTCAACTATGCGGTCATTTTTATCCTGTCCATCTTTGGCGGAATGCTGGGTATCCTGCTCATGATCCCGCTTCGGCGATCGCTGATCGTAAAGGAACACGAGACCCTTCCTTACCCCGAAGGCACCGCTTGCGCCTCCGTCCTCAAGGCCGGTGAAAAAGGTGGGAGTTTTGCCAAGGCAGCGTTTCAGGGACTTGGATTCGCCTTTGTTTATGCGCTGGGGCAGAAATTGTTCCATCTTATCGCCGAGACCCCGGTCTTCGATACGGTGAAAAGTAAAGGTCTCAACGCAATCTATCCATCAGCGCAACTTTCGGCGAACATCACTCCGGAATACATGGGGGTCGGTTATATCATCGGGCCCCGCATCGCGGGTGTACTCGTCGCGGGCAGCGTGCTCAGCTGGTTTGTTATTCATCCGCTCCTGGCCTCGCTGATCGACCCGGTGACCATCGCCCAACAGCAGGTCAAGCTGGGTTACCTCGCAGATATCCATACGGCTGGCGGCGCCGGCGGCTGGGACCCGGTTACCCGGACATTCGCCGACCCGGCTTCGGCTATCTACCGCGCGTATACGCGGCTGATCGGCGCGGGTACCGTAGCGATGGGGGGCCTGATCACGCTGATCAAGACAATCCCCACGATCGTCGCATCCTTTAGGGAAAGCATCGGTTCGGTCAAGCAGGCCGGACAGCAGAGCCGGGTTCGCACCGAGCGTGACCTCAGCATTAAGGTAGTGGCGCTGGGCAGCCTGGGTCTCGTTGTCCTGATCGGTTGTCTGCCCATTATTCCGGGCGGCAACTTTTTCTCCCGGCTCCTGATCGGATTGCTGATCCTGGTTTTCGGCGCTTTTTTTGTGACGGTCGCCAGCCGGATCGTCGGCCTGATCGGTTCCTCCAACAGCCCCGTTTCCGGGATGACCATTGCTACGGTAATGGCTACCTGTCTCGTGTTCCTCGCGATCGGCTGGAGCGGGAAAGTTTATGAGCCAATGGCACTGGTCGTCGGCGGAATGGTTTGTATAGCTGCCTCCAATGCCGGCGGGACCTCACAGGACCTGAAGACGGGTTTCCTGGTCGGCGCGACGCCACGATATCAACAGCTGGCCCTGATCATCGGCGTGATCGTTTCCGCCATCGCGGTCGGCTTCACGATCAAGGTGCTGGACACCCCTACTCCCGACTTGGTCGCGCACGGTGTCAAACATGCGATCGGCACAACCTTCCCGGCCCCGCAAGCCACGCTGATGGCTACGCTGATAAAAGGGATCCAGTCCGGGAATCTCGACTGGAACTACGTGCTGGTAGGCGCTGCACTTGCGCTGGTCGTCGAACTGTGCGGCGTTCGCTCGCTCAGCTTCGCCATCGGTGTGTACCTGCCGTTATCTACTACGCTTACGATCTTCTGCGGCGGCGCCATCCGCGGCCTCGTCGATAAGGTCAAGAAAAGACGCGGCGAAAGGTACTCCGAAGCGGGCGAGGACCTGGAGAAAGGCAACCTGTTTGCCACCGGCCTGGTTGCAGGCGGCGCATTGATGGGGGTCATCTTTGCATTCCTCCGCATTCCGGCTAAAGTTGTCGCATTCCTCGATCGGCTCAGCCTCGAGAAGACGCTGACTTCGGCGCTGAGTGAGCCCGGCTATTATATACTGGGCGTCGCTTTTTTTGTAGGAATGGGATATACGCTTTACCGGGCGGGGACCTCGAAGGAGCAACCCGCGGTTTAGGAACCAATCCGCTCGTGCGAGCAGGTGTCCGCATGCGCAAACAGGCGTCAACTCATTTTGAACGGCACGATCATCTCGAAGATGGGGATATTTACCTCAAAGGTTTTCTTATTATTGAGGTTTTCCATCGTGTAGGAACCGTACATCTTTCCCATCTCCGTGCGGAGATTGCAGCCGCTGACATATTGGTAGCGTTCCCCCGGCTGGAGGACCGGCTGGACACCAACCACCCCTTCACCTTCCACTTCCCGATAGCTGCCGTTGCTGTCGAAGATATGCCAGTGACGACGATGTAATTTGACCGAAAAGCCGTTGTGATTTTCGATGGTGATCCTATAGGCAAACATGTATTCTCCGGAGATGGGATTGGAATAGTCTGGCTGGTAGAACGTCTCCACGCTCACTTCCATTCCTTCCGAAATCTTGTTTGCCATCATACCCAAATTTTCCTAAAGTTAATCAAATTAGGCACAAATGGGGGTAATTTTGCGCCGGCTGCGCGCGGGCGCGGGGTTAAATACAAACATTATTATATATGAAAATCGCGGTGGCAAAAGGAGACGGGATCGGACCGGAGATCATGGATGCGGTGCTGGGAATTTTCGATGCCGGCAAGGTTCCGCTCGAATACGTCCAGGTGGAAATGGGGAAATGGGTATTTGAGAAAGGTTTCTCCAATGGGATGACACCCGAAGCACAGCTGACCATCGAAGACCTCGGCATCTTATTCAAAGGCCCGATGGAGACGCCAAAGGGAAAGGGAGTAAAGAGTGTGAACGTTACGGCCCGCAAGACATGGAACACGTATGCCAACAAACGCGTCTTTCAGTCTTTGCATGGCGTGGACACGGTGTTCTCCCGCGCGGGAATCCTCGTCGACATCACCATCGTACGGGAGAATATCGAAGATACCTATGGCGGCATCGAGCATATGCTGACACAGGATGTAGCGTTGAGCCGGCGTTTTATTACCCGGCCCGGCAGCCTGCAGGTCATCAAATACGCGTTCGAGATGGCCAGGAAGAACGGCGCCCGCCGGATCACGTGCGGTCACAAGGCCAATATCATGAAGCTGACAGATGGGCTGTTCCTCGAATGCTTCCAGGAGGTGGCAAAAGAATACCCCGAACTGAGGTCCGATGATATTATCGTTGATGACCTGGCGATGAAGCTGGTCGTGCGGCCGCAGGACTTCGATGTGGTCGTGCTGACCAATCTCCAGGGGGATATCATTTCCGATCTCTGTGCCGGACTGGTTGGCGGCCTCGGTTTCGCGCCGTCCGCCAATATCGGCGACCATATCGCGATCTTCGAAGCGGTCCATGGCACAGCGCCGGACATCGCCGGCAGGAACGCAGCCAATCCCACCGCCCTGCTGCTGAGCGGGATCACGATGCTGCGTCACCTCGGGCTCATGGAATACGCAGCCATCATAGAAAATGCTCTATTGTACACGTTGGAACAAGGCATCCATACCGGTGATTTTGGAGATAAGAAAACGCCGGCGCTAAGTACAACGGATTTTGCGAAGGCGATCATCGCTAATTTCGGCAAGACCCCGGAACAAGGTGCCCGGCCGATCCTGCCCAATCAGCCCGTTACAACCACCGCCTTCAAGCTCTCGGCGAATGAAATGATGGTCACCGATGACCGGCAGAAGGAAGCGATCGTCGGGGTGGACTTCTTTATTGAAAGCTCGGCACAGCCCGAATTTATCGCAAAGAAATGTCAGCGGCACGGCGGCGTAAAGTTCAACCTGATCAATATCAGCAACCGGGGTACGCAGGTCTGGCCGACGGGCTCGGTCTACACGAACCTGGTGAACCAGTACAATGTCCGCTTCGAGAGCATCGACGGCTCCCCATTGAACCAGCAGGACATACTGGGTCTGTATGTCAGCCTGAGCGGCGATTTCAAGATCTGTTCATCAGAGCTGTTGAACTTGCTTGGGGACCGGAAGGCCTATTCGCTGGCCCAGGGTCAATAGGGCCGGACGGGCGCGCGAGCCGCGGCCTATCGATCGTGCGAGTCGCGAGCAGTCGATCGTGCAAGTCGCAAGCAGTCGGTCGTGCTGGGGTAACGTGCGGTCGAGCGCGCGAGCCGCGAGCAGTCGACCGCGCTGGGGTAACGAGCGGTCGAGCGCGCGAGCCGCGAGCAGTCGATCATGCAAGTCGCAAGCAGTCGGTCGTGCGATCCGCGAGCAGTCGACCGCGCTGGGGTAACGAGCGGTCGATCGTGCCGGGCGATCCCGCCCCAACGCGATTTGGCATAAAATTAGCTAAATTTTAAGGGACTCCTTTTCCCCCGCCTGACCCGCGGCAGACGGATGATCAACTTTCGCGCGGAGCCCAAGCTTCGGCCGGCTCGGCTAACCTTCGCTAATTCCAATATTGTCCTCGTTTTCCTCGCAGATACCTGAACTCTCAAAAAAGGGCTCAATGAAAGAATATTACCCGCCCCTGGCACGGGTTCTTTTTTGTATTGCGTTTTCCATCTGTACCCGGCAAACATCCGGTCAGATTCAGACGGAGCGATTCATTTCGACCGGTCCGAACAGCGGCGGATTTTATGAATATCTTCCGCGTGAGTATAGTCAGGATCCCACAAAAACATTTCCGCTGATCGTGTTCCTTCATGGTGCAGGCCAGTTGGGTAACGGGACCACACAGCTTCCCCTGCTCTTGCAAACGCCGATACCCGGGCTGATCGCCAAAGGAGGATTCCCCGACAGCTTCGTGGTCAACGGGAAACCCTACGAGTTTATCGTGATCTCGCCTCAATTTGCCAACTGGCCCGGCGACGATGACGTGAACGATGTCATCCAGTATTCGATGGCGCATTATCGGGTCGATACGGGGCGGATTTACCTCACCGGGCTGAGTATGGGCGGAGACGCCACCTGGTCGTATGCCTCTTATTCGCAATGGGCGGGACTGCTGGCCGGGATCGTGCCGATCTCCTGCGATTCGAACTACCACGGGCTGGCAGGTGCGGAGGCCATGGCGGCAAACAACCTTCCCATATTCTGCACGCATAACAAGGATGACAATCTCTACCCCTGCGCCGATGATATCTACAATGTCAACCTGGTCAACTCGGTCTCCCCCCACATCAATCCGGCCGCGCAGTTCAGGATGTTCTACAATTCGGGACATGACGCCTGGGACTCGACTTATAATCCGAAATCGATCTTCTACCAGGGTCTTAATATTTATCAGTGGATGCTGCTATACACCCGTGACCCGGGGGGTAATACACCGCCGCCGCCATCACCGCCGATCATCAGCTCGTTCACCCCCGCCAGCGGGGGGCTGGGGCTAACCGTATCGATCAGCGGGTCAGGCTTTACCGGTGCGAATGCCGTCAGCTTTGGCGGCGTGGCGGCCAGTGGCTTTACGATCCAATCGGACAACCAGATCATTGCCATCGTCGGTTACGGCGCCACCGGATCGGTGCAGGTGACGAATCCCGGCGGTACCGCTTCCCTGGCAGGGTTCCGATTTATCGAGATCCCGGTTATCTCCTCCTTCACACCAACCAGCGGCCCGAAGGGGGCAACCGTTACGCTTAGGGGGTCCGGGTTTACCGGCGCGAGTTCGGTGACCTTCGGCGGAGTGCCCGCAAGTAAGTTCAAGGTTGTCTCGGACAGTGTTATTTCGGCGATTGTGGCCACCGGCGCGAGTGGAGATGTCCTGGTTACCAGTCCCGGTGGTACGGCTACCCTCGCCGGTTTCCAATTCCTTGCGCCGCCGGCAATCAGTTCGTTCACTCCGACCACCGCCGGGCTGGGCGCAACCGTGACGATCAGCGGGGCGGGCTTTAGCAGCGCGGGTTCAGTAACGTTCGGCGGGGTGGGTGCGAGCGCGTTTACCATTGTGTCGGACAGTGTGATCTCGGCGATTGTCGGCAGTGGCGCCAGCGGGTCGGTTGTAGTGACCAGTGCATACGGCGCAGCCACCCTGGCGGGATTCCATTTCAATCTGCCGCCACCGCCGCCCATCCCATTCGGGTTCACCTCATTTACGGCGGTTCCGACGGGATCGATCAAACCGGAGGTTCAGCTGTCCTGGTCCGATTCTTCCGAACAGGAAAACCGATACTTTATCGTAGAGCGGTCGGCTGACAGCATACAGTTCAGCGCGATCGATACCGTCTCTGCCTTTCCTGGCTTTCTCACCGGCGAAAGTTATTCCGACATCGATCCCAACCCAAAGCCGGGTCCCGACTATTACCGGGTATTGCAGGTCCATCAGGACGGGACCACGAGCGTATCGCCCGTGCGGAAGGTCATGACCGCGCAAGGATCGGGGCCAACGCCGACAGGGCCTGAGGCGCCCGGATTATGGTTGAGCCCCAATCCGGCCACTTCCACACTGTATGTAACCATCGGAGGAAGCGTTTCCGAATCGCTTGAGCTGAGACTGGTCGATATCAGTGGGAACGTTTTGCGGGAATGGCTCTTTCAGAAGACCGATAACAACTGGATCCAGCCCGTGGATATCGGGAATCTCGTGGCCGGCACTTATTTTATCCAGGCTTTCGGGAAAAATTGGCACTCCGCGCGGTCATTTATTAAAAGGTAGGGGGTGGCCCGATCCCCGTGGACGCCCCAGCCCCGGGAAGGTCTGCTCTTTCCTGCGCTAATTCTAACTATGGCGAATTCGCCGCAGTTAAAAATTTCCGTGTCCGCACACCAATCCAGCCCTCCATCTCCGCCTGCCCCCGGAGTAACCAGCGGGAATATAGCGCCGAACCAGCGGGAATATCCGGATCACCCGGTCAGGACGGAGCGGTTCAGGTGAGCAGTTTTGTATTTCAGATCCGGGCGATTCAGGTAAGCGGATTAGTCCCTCAGGACCGGGCGGTTCAGGTGATGCGAGAGCTGGATGAGGAGAAGAACACCCATCAGGGTAAAAAGGGCAAGTGTTACGAAATGGATTGACCGGTATCGCTCCTCCCGCGCGTCAAGCCGCCGAAGATGCCGCGCGTGGTCTTCGGCACTTTCGTGGATATCGGGCGACCGGTCGGCGAGCCGGGTCCTGATGTACAGGAAAAAGCTGATGATCGTCACGACGGCGCTGACAAGGCAAGCGGCGACGGTCAGCTGGAGCAGGAGATCAGATCCGTCTGGTTTGTGCATAACCGTTCTTTAGCAACCAGGAAGTGATTTTCTCCCGCTGATCTCCCTGGATGATGATCCCTCCGTCCTTGACCGAGCCGCCGGTGCCGCAATATGCCTTGAGCTGCCGACCCAGCTCCTGGAGTCCGGATTCCGGACCAACATAACCTTCTACCAGCGTAACCGCTTTTCCGGCCCGTTGCCGGGTATCAAGTCTTACCTTTAGCTTTTGCTGCCGCGGGGTCAGGCTTTCCTCGCGAACGGGTTCTTCTTCCGGCCGAAAGTCCGGGTCGGTGGAATAGACGATGCCGTTTCTGTCGGGTTTCTTCTTGCTCATAATGCTGGATTTAGATGATCACCGCCTTCAGGCTCATGTCCAGGCTTCTGGCCTGATGGACCAGCGCGCCAACGCTGACATAGTCAACACCGGTGCGGGCATATTCTTCGATGTTGCCGAGATGGATGCCACCACTTGCTTCGGTCTCAAATTGCTCTCCGATCAGGGACAGCGCCTCCGACAGCTGGCGGGGCGTGAAATTGTCAAGCATGATCCGGTCGACCTTGCCGATCGCCAGTACCCGGCGGACCTCATCGATGTTCCGCGTCTCCACTTCGATCTTGAGTTGGGGCTTGTGCGTCTGCCGGTATGCGCTGGCTTTTTCGATCGCCGCTTCGAGGCTGCCGGCATAGTCGATATGGTTATCCTTCAGCAGGATCATATCGAATAGCCCGTAACGATGGTTGAGGCCGCCGCCGATCCGTACCGCCTCTTTCTCGAGCAGCCGGAAATTCGGCGTGGTCTTCCGGGTGTCCAGGATCCGGGTCTTATATCGCTGCAGCCGGTCGACGTATTGCCGGGTCAGGGTGGCGATACCGCTCATACGCTGCATACAGTTCAGGATAAGCCGCTCACATTGCAGGATCGTGTGAACGGTCGCTTCGGCGACAAAAGCTTCTTCCCCGTCGCGCATGACGTCACCATCCTGCTTATAAGCAGTGAACCGGGCTGATGGCTCTTTGATCCGGAAGATCTTCTCGGCGATTTCCATTCCCGCGAGGATACCGTCCTGCTTGATGTGAAGGACCGCCTTACCGCGAGCCTGCGGCGGAATAACGGCTAGCGTGGTATGATCGCCGTCGCCGACGTCTTCCTGCAAGGCGTTGAGCACAAGCATTTGCAGTTGCTCGTCAAATTTGGACATGCCGCAAAAATATGGATTCCTTGCCTAACCGTAGCTTCGCCCGGTCGGGGTAGAAAAAAGACGACCCGGCCCTTCGGGCCGGATCGTATGCAACAAATAGCAAAATCCTATTGATTGACCTGGAACCTCAGTTCTTCTAACAGCTGCTTATCCCCTTTCTGCCGGGTAAAGATCGTGGTCCGGTAGTCGCCATTGCGAGTCTGCAATACGCCGACACAGTATTCGGCGCTGCCACTGTACCCCCTTTTCCGAACAACGAAATTGCGAACTCCATTCGTCGAAAAGAAATCCCGGATGATCATCTCAGCCTGGATCTTGCTGTAGTTATCCGTCTTTTCGGGGAGGCTAATGTCGACACGGTTGTCGAGATACCGGGACAACTCCCCGGCATTACCGAGCCGTATGGCGTAAGTTATATCGTCCAGCGTGTACACAGGGCGGAAAGAAACCAGTACGAGCACCAGCGCCAGGACCGACATCCCCCCAACACGCCCAATCCTTTTCATATAATAGAATATTAGTCGCCCTGCCTAGTTCCAAATCTATGCCAAACTGACGCTTGTGCAATAAAATACCGTCAAAGGGGGATCGCCCCAGCTCGGGTCAGCGTCAAAAGGCCACCCCGGGTCGTCGTCGAAAACCCGACTCGCGCCTGCGCCAAATCGCCTACCTTTGCGGCGAAAACAGAAAAAAAGATCGTTTATGTCAACCCAGAAGAAAGTAATCCTGATGATCATGGACGGTTGGGGCCTCGGCCGCGAAAAGGCTACCGACGCCATCCAGAACGCCCGGGTCCCTTTCGTCACCTCCCTTTACTCCGCCTTCCCCAATACTACCCTGGTCACCTATGGCGAGGAGGTCGGGCTGCCGGAAGGCCAGATGGGCAACTCCGAAGTAGGGCACCTCAACCTGGGCGCCGGTCGGATCGTCAACCAGGAATTGCAGCGGATCAATGTCGCCATCCGGGATGGGTCTTTTGGTCGCAATGCCGCGCTGCTGGCTGCTATCCGCGGAGCGCGGACCGCGGGGAGGCCCCTTCACCTGCTGGGCCTGGTCAGCGACGGCGGCGTACATTCCCATATCCGCCACCTGATGGCGATCACCGACATCTGCGCGAAGGAAGGGCTGACCGACGTCTATATCCATGCCTTCACCGACGGCCGGGATACCGACCCCAAAAGCGGACTTGGATTCATCCGGGAACTGCAGGCGCACCTCGATAAGACGACCGGCAGGATAGCTACCGTCAGCGGTCGGTACTTTGCCATGGACCGTGACAAACGCTGGGAAAGGGTGCGCCTCGCCTATGACGCCCTGGTGCGGGGGAAAGGGGAGCAATCGACGGACGCACTCGCCGCAATCGAGCAATCCTACCATAGCGGCGTAACCGATGAATTCATCAAACCTACGGTGATCGTGGGCCCCGACAAGCAACCGCTAAATACGATCCGGGACGGGGACTTCGCCCTTTGCTTCAACTTCCGGACCGACCGCTGCCGGGAAATAACCGAAGTGTTGACCCAAAAAGATATTGCGGAGCAAGACATGCACCCGCTCTCGCTTCACTACACTACCATGACCCAGTACGACCAGCGATTCAAGGGGGTTAACATTATTTTCGGGAACGATGACCTGAAAAATACCCTTGGCGAGATCATTGCCGCCCATGGACTTCGACAGATCCGGATCGCCGAGACCGAGAAATATCCGCATGTCAGCTTCTTCTTCAGCGGTGGCCGGGAGACCCCATTTGAAGGAGAACGCCGGATCATGATCCCCTCGCCAAAAGTTGCGACTTACGACCTGCAGCCGGAAATGAGCGCCATGGAGCTGACCGACGCCATCATCCCGGAGATCGGGGCCGGAGCGGCCGATTTCATTTGCCTGAACTACGCCAATACGGATATGGTCGGGCATACCGGAGTCTGGAATGCCGCGATCAAAGCGGCCGAGACGGTCGATCGTTGTGTGGAACGCGTAGTTGGTGCGGCGCTGGACAACGGCTACACGGTATTCCTGACAGCCGATCACGGTAACGCCGACTTTATGATCAATGCCGACGGGACGCCCAATACTGCACACACCATGAACCCGGTGCCTTTCTTTATCATCGACAAGAGCTGGAAGGGCGGCATCCGGACCGGCAAACTGGGAGACCTCGCGCCTACCATCCTGACAATGATGGGATTAGCCATTCCGCCCGAGATGACCGGCGAGATCCTTATCTGACAAGGGTTTCCTGCGACAGCGGACGCGCCCTTACGGGCGCGTCCGGACTTGAACGGAGATGTACGAACATGTACGGCTTTTTTTTCGGACGCGCAGCTTTACTTCGTTAAAATTGTCTAAATTACAGGGCAACCAATGCGGTTATCAATCATGACCGAAGAAGCCATTTTACAAGGCTGTTTGAAGAATGTGGCCACTGCCCAACGGGAGCTGTACAACCGATACAGCCCGAAGATGCTGGCCGTATGCTACCGGTTCGCCCACAACAGGGAAGACGCAGAGGATATGTTGCAGGAAGGATTTATAAAGGTGTTTTCTCAGATACACACCTTTCAAAACAAAGGTGCATTTGAGGGTTGGATCAGGAGGATCATCGTTCATACCTGTATCAACAACCTGAAAAAAAATAAAAGGTTCAATGAAAGTCTGGACATCGTGCATGCGCATGGGGTCCAGGTACGGGAAGAAAGCGTTCCATCCATCGTTCAGGCCAAACAGATAGTAGAGTGTATCCGTATTCTGCCGATCGGTTATCGCACTGTCCTTAATCTATATGCGATAGAAGGCTATTCGCACAAGGAAATAGCGGACATGCTGGACATAGAGGAAAGTACGAGCCGGTCCCAGTATACGAGGGCAAAACAAATGCTGGAGGAGATTCTGGTGAGGAAGAAGATCCTTACCAGGCCAAGGGAGAAGGCAGAGTGGCTGTTGGCGATCCGTTAACGAAAATCCGATCTGTGAAAGCATCCCAAAAACTGATTGACCAATGAAGGAAAGTAACTTCTATAGTGACGAATTTGAACAACTGATCAGGGAGAAGACAGAGCAATACAAAATGTATCCTTCCGAAAACGTTTGGAAGGGTGTTCACAATTCTTTACATACGAAGCGCAAATGGTTTATCAGTTCAATGGCTGTCCTGGTGACCGGTATCCTTTTCTTCTCCGGCAAAGAGCTCCTTGGTCCCAGCCGTTCGGTATCGCATAAATTGGCTGCCGCCGGACCTGTTTCCCCCGATCTCTTAAACGCCGATCCGACACGATCGGGCCAGCCTGAAGATAATTCACACGCGAATTTCGTCCGCCTCCATCTTGCGGCCCCGATCGCTGGATCTGGCCGCCAGCCGTTGAACCACCTCGCCATCACGATCAGCCATCCCGTTGTCAGCCTGCCCGATCTTTCGGAGCTGCTGAGCCACGCCGTTCAGTTACCGGAAGAAGCCCCGTCGCTGATCGAATCGGGTGGGACAGCGGCGATCGCCATGAACAAAACGGAAAATCCCGGTTCCGAACCGGGGTTGCTGGATAGCTGGCTGATCCGGAATGCGCCGGACAACTCTTCCGCGCACCGGAATGCCGAGACAGCGCATAACAATAACGCCGAATCCCAGGCCACCCCCAATACCCGCGAGACCGCGGAAGTTCTGCCCTCCAGACAGACCGGCCGTGACGCGGAAACAGACGACGTCTTCGTGCGCGGGGTGATCGAAAGCCTGAGTGCAAAAGGCCGGCAGCCCATCCATACCTACGGGGTCATCGCCCGCAACCCTTCTTCCCGTCAGAGCTCGGTAGCCGGGCGGATAAAGGATTCGGCGGGTGTCGCGAGAGCATCTACCGCCGAGATTGGCGAAGAATCGGATCTTTCCCGTGTGAATTGGCTTCATGATTATGCCGTCTATTCCCTACCGCCCAGTCCAAGCCGCAGCCGGCTATTCTTCCAACTGATCCTCGCGCCGACCATCAACTACCGGGATTTGTCAGGCGGTTCGCTTGCTTCCGCCAAAGAGCTCTCGGGCGGCGTTGCGACCCCGCGTCCCGGGGATGTGCAAAATTGGGTCGACCGGACGCCGGCCGTAGGATTCGAATTCGGCGCCAATATCCTGTACCGCGTGACCCGCAACCTCACGGTAAAAGGCGGCCTGCAATTCAATTACAGCCGCTACAAGATGCTGGCCTTTACTGCAGCACAGTCTCAATCGCCGCCGCAGACAGCATCGGCATCGGCAAATAATTCGAACTATTGGACCGCGTATGGTAACCGGCTCTTACAGGATTCAGTCGCCGCTCAACAACCTATCCAGGGGCAAAACCCCAACGTTCCCTACAACACCGTTCAGGCAACGCTGTACAACGACTACTACCAGCTCTCGGCGCCCCTTGGCTTCGACCTGCGGATTCTCGGCAACGAGCGCCTGCAATTCAATATTGGCGCCACCATCCAACCCAGTTATTTACTCAATACCGACTCATATATCCTCAGCTCCGACTATACCAGCTACACCAAGGAACCTTCCGCTTTCCGGAGATGGAACCTCAGCGGCGGCGTGGAAGCGTTCCTGTCTTATCAGAGTGGCCCGGTCCGGTGGCAGATCGGCCCCGAGTTCCGCTATCAGCTGTTCTCCACCTATCTTAGCGGCGGCACCAATCCCATCAGCGAGAATCTGAAGGGATACGGGATCAGGCTTGGCATTACAAAACCACTACCGTAATTTTGAGCCATGAAAAAATTCGCCCTCGCCTGTGCTACAGGCGGATGGCTGCTGTTCTGCGCCTGCGGCCATAATCCGCGGCCTTCCTCTCCGCCGACAGATACGTTGTCCCGGTCCGATACTGCCGGACAGACCTTTTTCCCGGTGGCGGGCGTACTTGAATCCGAGATCCGGCAGATCTATACCACGCCGATGGCCATCCGCAAATACATTACCGGAAATGGACACACGGATTCCGGTTTTGTCAAACCGGCGGAGTTCCATGCGCTGGCGATGCAATTCGTCGTCCCGGAATTCCGGAACGGCCAGTTCGAGAAGAGCTTTGCCGAGACTTCCTTTATAGATAACGCCACCCAGGACGCCACCTTTACCTATTCGACGACCGACAGGGACCTGCCGCTTCAACGCGTTGATGTCGTTACCGTCCCGCACGGGACTGTACACCAGGTGAAGAGCGTCTACATCGAAAGGAACCGGACCTCGGGAGACAGCAGCATCCTCGACAAAATGCATTGGCAGGCCGGCAGACAGTTCCAGGTGATTAGCCTGATCTCCATCAAGGGCCGGCCATCGGTGCAGCGGAACTTGGTCGTGTCCTGGGGCACTGGTGGGGACCCGGGTGAAGCCCAATGAATAATTTAAGAAATGACGTCCGAGCAATTCAGTCTGATCGCAGCAACGATCCCGGTCGATCCCGGTATCTATAAATATTTCGACGAAAAAGACGAGCTGGTGTATGTCGGTAAGGCCAAGAACCTGCGCAAACGCGTCAGCTCCTATTTCACCAAGACCTTCACGTCCTACAAGACCCATGAGCTGGTGCAGCGGATCCGGCGCATCGAATTTACCATCGTGGGCTCGGAACAGGATGCCTTCCTGCTGGAGAATTCGCTGATCAAGCAGTTCCAGCCCAGGTTCAATATCAACCTCAAAGACGATAAAAGCTACCCTTATATCGTCATCAAGAACGAACCTTTCCCCCGCGTCTTTCTCACCCGCCGCAAGATCAGCGACGGCTCCGAATACCTCGGGCCATACACTTCGGTGGGGCGGGTGCGCGAACTGCTCGACCTGGTCAAAGCCAATATCCAGCTGCGTACGTGTCAGCTCAACCTCGCGGAGACCCAGGTCCGGAAAGGGAAATATAAGGTGTGCCTTGAATTTCACCTCGGCAACTGCAAGGGCCCCTGTGAAGGGCGGCAGTCCCCCGAAGATTATCAGGAGGGATTACTGCAGCTAAAGAACATCCTGAAAGGCAACCTCGGACCGCTGATCCAGCGCTTCCGGAAGGAGATGCGCGACGTCGCGGACAAAATGGATTTTGAAAAAGCCGAGCAGATCCGCAAAAAAATCATCCACCTCGAGAACTACGAGTCCCGCTCCGTTGTCGTGAGCCGGCACCTGAGTAACGCGGACGTCTTTTCGATCGCGCGGGACGGCGACCTCGCGTATATCAATTATCTGATGGTCGAAACGGGGACGATCGTCCAGACGCATACGACACAGGTGGAGACCCATTTGGAAGAGACAAACGAAGAGGTCCTTGCTTTTACCGTGGCGCGGCTTCGGGAGACGTTCAACAGCCAGGCCGGGGAACTGATCCTTCCCTTCCCGATCGATTTCCCGGAAGAAGGCGTGATCCAGACGATCCCGAGGGGAGGCGATAAGAAAAAGCTGCTGGACCTTTCGCAGAAGAATGTGGAGTATTTCCGGGAAGAGCTTCGCCGGAAGAAGATGCTGCAGCTGGAAGGGAAGACAGTTGATGAGCGAAGGAAAGTTCTGGAGCAACTGATGGAAGACTTGCAGCTGGCGGAATTGCCGGTGCACATCGAGTGTTTCGACAACTCCAATTTCCAGGGCAGCTATCCGGTATCGGCGATGGTTTGTTTCCGGGATGGAGTAGAAAGCAAAAAAGACTATCGCCATTTCAATGTGAAGACCGTCCGGGGCATCAATGATTTTGCCACCATGAAGGAAGTGGTGCACCGGCGATATAAGCGCCTGCTGGATGAGCAGGAGTCCCTGCCGCAGCTGGTGATCATCGATGGCGGTAAAGGGCAGCTGAGCGCTGCGATGGAAAGCATCACCGAGCTGGGGATCGTGGGAATGATGACGGTGGTGGGTCTGGCAAAAAATGAAGAAGAGCTTTTTTTCCCGGGTGACACGGAATCCATCAAGCTGCCCTATAACAGCGACAGCCTTCATTTGATCCGTCGCATTCGGGATGAGGTCCACCGTTTCGGGATCACATTCCATCGTCAGAAGCGGAGCAGCGGCACCTTTACGAATGAGCTGGAACGGATAGAGGGAATTGGGCGGCAGACGGCCGACCTGCTGTTAAAGAAGTTCCGCTCCGTCAGCCGGATCCGGGAATTGACGGAAGCGGAGTTGGCGGCGGTGGTGGGGCCGGCAAAGGCCAGGAATATACACGATTATTTTAGCGCGAAGGGGGAGGGGAAGACCCGGGGCTCGGAGGGTGAGTCAAAGGGGCGCGCCGGAGAAGGTCAAAATACGCCCTCGTAAAGCAAAAAGGGGCCCGGATAGACATCCAGCCCCGTTTTTAAAATCCAATATCCTATGAAAAACCAGTGTAAAAGTAGTAAAAGAAATCAAACCGGCAATACCCGCTTTTGGGTATTTTTAAAAAAGTTTTCCCCCACTAACTAATTAATTCATAGGCACTTATTGCCCCAAAAAAGAAGGGATGCCGTTGCTGCGGCACCCCTTCAGTTGAATCTTTTTATCGGAGTTTAGTACGACCAGAGGTCCTGTTCGTAGTTGAAGATCTTCTCGTGGATGTTCTGCCCTTCCAACAGCTGGAGGATCGGGTCGTGGATATACTGGTTGATATAGGCATCCCCCGGGTTATCGATCGTCGACCTGACGATGCGGGCGCCAAACATGCGGGCCTCGAAAAATTCTTCCCAGCTCATCCGCGCGCCGTAGTTCTTGCCGTTATAGGCTTCGAACTTGGCCAGCATCGGGCGAAGGTCGGGGTAGTATACCCAGAATACCGGGGTTACCGTCCGCAGCGAACCATCGGGATTCTTGACGGCCTTCTCGGGCGCGATACCCAGGATGCGGACATGGAGCCGCGAAGACTGTTTATCGAATACCCACTCCTCCTTTATCAAATAACGTTCGATGATATCCGCGGAGAAAATTTCCTGGATCAGCGTATCCTTCATGAGCCCTTTGGAACCGTCAGGGTCCTTATCATAGTCGGGTACCTGGATAACGTGGGGCTTGGCGACGAGGTTCTCAGAGATCTGCTTAAAGGTCATCGGCGTGGTGAACCGGTCGTCGACTGTCGCGTCGAAAGCCGTGATCTGCCCGCTCTTGACGGCCTGCAGCAGGATATTGACGAATATCTGGCTGCCATTATCTTCCACTGCCCGATACACAAAGGGCAGGTTCTGCTTCTCGTGTACGTCGATCTCTTCCCAGAGCCGCTGGCGGTAAACGGCATCGTCCTCACGGATATGCTCGTACGGCAGCGGAGTACGGTCCTTTACCAGATTCCGCTCGATGATCGCATCGTTGCGGAGCGACCGCCGGATCGTATCCAGCTTGATATCCGCGTCCGGGATGATCAAGGCCGGTTTCGTGGTATCCTGCGGGGCAACGGCTGCGGTAGCGGCCGCCTGGTTCTTCTGGGTCGCTTTCTTCTTGTTGGCGGCACCTCCCACTTTCCTGGTCGTCTTTTTCTTAGGTGTCGTCGTCTGCGCGTCCACTACTCCCGCTACAAGGGAGAAGACCAAAGCCAGCAGGCACAATCTGATAAAATACTTTTTCATGCTTCGTGTATCTTAATAGTTTACTTCAATGTAAAGATCATCCCCGGCAATTGCCTGATCCGGCCGTCCTTACCCTTACAACGCAGGTCGTCGATAAAGACGTGCGTACCCGGGGTACATTTACCCACGATCGCGGCCGCCTGACCGGTCCAGCGGGCGCCCGTATTGGCAGCTTCCACATATTGCGGAACACCGCCGCCGCTTGCAGCCAGCTTATAGTCGAGCACGGTAAAGCCCGATTGGAAATCGGAAGCCTGCAGCTTTGCCAGGACCCCGCCATCGGCCTGGAACTCGGCAGCCGACAAGACACCGCCGGTATGGTTGCCTACCATCCCTGTCGGGTCAGGCAGATACTTGACGCGAACCGTGAAAGGGTATTCCTTGCCATTGGCGTTGACGATGATCTTCCCTTCACCGGGAGTAGTCGGAAGGACATTGTATTCGTCGCCGCTGGCCTTGGTGATCGTCCCGTTGGAAAAGCTGACGTGGACTTTCTCCGCGCCTACGCTACCACCGGAAATCGTCACCGGGTTGTCTTCAGCGATATATACCACGTTCATTTTTTCGAGGAAGATCGAAGCACCCGAAGGGATACCGACGGTATAAATTACCGGCTTGTCAATGGACTCCTTGGTTCCGTCCGGTTTGGCGTACACGATATGTACACTTACCGTATGTTGACCGGAGCCCGATGCTGTTGTCGAAAAAAGCGCGGTCCCATCGGCGCCAACGTCATATTTGGTGCCGTTGATGGTAATATCGGGTTTTGCGGCAGCGCTAAAGGCGCCGATACCCGCACTGATCGTCAATTTGTCGCCAGGCATAACATACGTTGCGCTCGGCGATACGATGGCGTCGAACTGGTCGAACTTGATCTTTACTTCACCGATCTGCTTGTGCAGGTAGTCGACGACCTGGGACTCGGAGTTCTTGACGTCATTTTCAAATTTGCTGAGGATGGTCAATGCGGCCACCGTCGGCGTCATGTGGAAATAACGAATCGTCCAGTTCTCGCGGACATCTTTCTTATCGGCTTCTCCGGTCTCCGACTTGGGGACCTCCAGATTGATCGGAAGGCGCTTGTCCATTTCGGCACGGGTCCGGGCCAGATCAGCCTTGACCGAGTCCCCCTGATCCGGGTAGTTCTTAGGATCCAGGAGATCGAGCAGATTTTGACGGAAATTTTTTAGTGAGTCGTATAACTTCGGACCGTGACCACCCTGGTCCATCATGCGCGTTGCAGCATCAAGGTCACCAATGTTATACTCAGGCTGTCCATCGACGACCTTCAGGCCGGATTCTTTTTTCAAATCGAGCTTCAGATCTTCGAGATACTTGGAAAAATCGGCGGCCCACTGCTTGGCCTTCAACGCATTCGGAGCCCAGACGGCTGCCAGCGCCTTGGTTTGCGGGTCGGCGAGATTCTGTGCAAAAGCGTTATAGGTAAGATCGTTTTTCTGAGTAACGACCCTATTTGAGTTTTCAAGACTATTATTTACGGTTTTAAAGGCATTCAACACCTCCGTAGATACATTCAGTGCCAGCAGCGCTGTAAGCACCAAATACATCATGTTGATCATCTTTTGCCTCGGTTCTTTAGGTAAAGACATGGGTCAGTAAATTATTAAATGCGTTAATGGTTTTTCATTTGGTTCATGCGGGGCCGGACAAAACGGGCTTGGCTTGGTAGATGTTTTTGTCGGCCTTATTGCGCCTGACGACCTTGCATCGCGCTCAGCATGTTACCATAGACATGGTTCAGGTTACTCAGGTTCTTGGCCAGCAGGGCGATCTGTTCCTGTGTCTTCTTCGCGTCATTCACACTGCCTTGCATGGTCTCGGATGCCTTCACCAGGTTGCCATAGAAGCTGTTCATCGCCTTCAGGTGGTTATTGGTGTCCTGCAGTTCCAGCTCATAGATTGCATTCAGCGAGCCCAGGTTCTTCGTCAGGACCTGTACCTGTGAATGGAACTGTTTGGTGCTGTCTGCGGCGGCATTGAAGCTGGAGATCGTATTGGTCGCATTCTGATAAGCGCCTTTCATATTATCAAGCGCAGCAGATGCTTCCTTCGTCTTGGTCGTATATTCGTTTGTCGCGGTCAGGACGCTCGATACATCACCGATCTTGTCGACGGTGGTGCCGAACTTCTTGAAACCTTCGCTCAACGTGGTCAGGTTAGCCTGGTTGATACCGGCTTCCTGGAGCATTTTGTCCATTTTGTCCAAAGCGGGGTTGCCGCTGGTTCCGCCAGCCAGCTTCGGGAGCGCTTCTACCAGAGCGTGCATTTCACCGCCGGGAGGGGGGAGGAACGCGTACACCAGGAAGATCAGGGCCTCAGTCAGCAGACCAGCCGTCAGGAAGAAGTTGGCCAGCTCCGTGTGCAGGATCTTCTGGAGGGCCCCAAAGATTACGATGGCCGCACCGACGCACACGATGATATTTATAAGTCTTTCGGTAGATTTTGATACTCCAGCGCTCATAGTGATTAAAATTTAAAGTGTTTTTAAAGGGATTTAAAAGGGTTATGGAAAAAGATTTTTTTAATTGATTTTTTAACTGTTTTCAAAATCAAAACGTATTTTCTGCTTAAAAATTTTGCGTGTGCGTGTAATTGATTTATCGCTTGCCATTCAAGGTCGGCGCCAGATCGATCACGGTGCGGAACCCGATATAGGATTTGGACGTATCCTGGTACTCATACGTCCGGGCCGAAGTCTGCAGGTAGATGCCCACATCCTTCCAGCTTCCGCCACGGATAACCTTGCGCTTCATACGGGGGGGATCGGTGTCCTTTGCATTCCAGCGGATATCCGGGTTCATGTCGTGCTCGAAATTGGAGGCGCCCTCATAATAAAAGGAGGAGGTCCATTCGGCGACGTTGCCGGCCATGCAATAAAGACCGAAATCATTGGGCCAGTAAGCGTCGGCCCGAACCGTATAGAAACCGCCGTCTTCGGGATAGTTCCCGCGGCCGGGTTTGAAGTTCGCCAATAAACAGCCCCGCTTGTTCCGGAGATAGTAGTTACCCCAGGGATACATCGACTGGGAACGACCGCCGCGCGCCGCATATTCCCACTCTGACTCGGTGGGCAGGCGGAAGTTGGATTCCGTTGCCATATGTTTGGATTCCAGGTGGGCATTCAGGTATTGGGTCCGCCATTCGCAGAAAGCAGTTGCCTGTTTCCAGTTGACGCCCACGACCGGATAGTTGCCGAAAGCCGGATGTGAATAATACCGTTTGGTCATCGGCTCGTTATAGGAATAGCTGAAGTCGCGGATCCAGACCAGTGTGTCGGGATAAACCGCAATATCAACCTTGTTGATGAACTGGGACCGGGGTTTGCCTTCATTCGTCTTTTGGGCCGCCGCATTCAGATCGAAGTCCTCATAGTGATACTTGAGCTTGCTCGGATCGATCTCCTTCTTGCCGAAGATCCGGTTGTCGGGTTCCACGATCATCGCGCTGATCTTTTCGATGGTGGCTTTATCACCCCACTTAATGGTCTCGGCTTTCTTCCAGTCGATCGCAAAACGGCCGTCTACGTCCTTACCATACTGCAATTGGGTTGCAGCGATCGAGTCCCGTACCCAGTTGGTGAACTGGCGGTACTCGTTGTTGGTGATCTCGGTAGCGTCCATCCAGAAACCACTGATCGAAATTTGCTGATTGCGGGAAGTAAAAGAATAGTTTACATCCTCATCGCTGGGGCCCATATGGAACGTGCCCGGCGGAATATAAACCATGCCCGGAGGCTTTTGAAGGTTGTAAGCACTTGCAGGAGCTACGCCATGCAGTTGTCCGTCGTCTGGCAATCCCTTGCCGGATTTTCCACCTAGTTTACAGCTGGCCATCAAAAAAATGGCGCATAAAGCTGTCAAAACGGATAGGTTTTTCATTTTCATAATATTAAAGGGTATTGGGCAAAAAAACTTTCTTGACAACATCTCGCTACAAGTTTAAAGTTAATTTTTCGAATGTCAAAGCTTTCATCCGGACTAAATTGTTTCCAATGGGCGGATGGATTGACGCTATGTAATGAAACGCAGCCTCTTACGGATTATTGTACGAATTCGATGGAATTTTATTCACATTTTCTAAGAGGCGGATCAGTGCAGCGAGCTCATTTACAGAAGGTTGGCAGGCGTAATTTTGACACAGGAAGAACTGCGGCACCTCCCTCACGAGCTTGTCGCGCAGTAATGGGAAATGGGTATTTTCCTGTGCCGAAGACTGAAAAACCCGGTAAGGAATTAGTTGACTTAGCAACTCCTTCCGGGCATTTTCCGGCCGCCTGGCGGTGATCGCGATCTCCGGAATAGTATACGTAAGTGCCTGATACAGGGTTGCCCAAATTCCAAAAGAGCCGGGATACTCCGTAACGACATTCCGCACTGCTTCCGCCATTTGCCGGGAACGATCAGCCCACGCGGGTTCGTCGAACAACAGGGATAGGTACAACAAATTGAATGCCATGACCGAGTTGCCCGACGGGGTCGCTCCGTCATAGATCTCCTTCTTGCGCAGGATCAGATCGGTTTGCCCGTCGTGCGTGAAATAAAAAATGGGGTCATCACTAAAATGTGCGATTACTTCCTCCAGGATCTTTTTCGCCTCCAGCAGATACCCGCTGTCCCCCGTAATTTCCTGCAGTTCCAGGAGCGCCGCGATCAGAAAGGCATAATCATCAAGGAACGCCGGAATACGAGCCTCCCCTTTGTAGGAATGATAATAATAGTGGATGCCTTCCCCCTTAAGGTGCTTTCGCAGGAATTCCATATTGGCGATTGCACGGTCGCGGTATTCCTCCTCGCCAAGGGCTCCGAAAGCCCGGCAACACGCGATATTCATCAGCGCATTCCACCCCAACAGGATCTTGTCGTCAAGCGCTGGCGGGACGCGCCGGGAGCGGTATTCCAGCAGTTTCCGGCGGCCCGCCGCGAGGCGGGCCGCCAAGTCTGGTTCCGCCGCCCGCGCCTCCGCATTCGCCGTCTGCGTGTCTCCCGGGAAGTCCATCGCGCGGGTGAGGATATTCTTCCCCTCCCAATTCCCCCGCTCCGTTACCCCATAATAGGTACAGAACAGTTCGGCATCGGCTCCAAGCAAATGATCGATCTCTGCTTTTTCCCACACATAATATTTCCCTTCCACGCCTTCGCTGTCGGCATCCAGCGCCGAATAGAAGGCGCCATCACCGGCAGACAGGTCCCTGCGGATAAATTCCATCGTCTCCTCGATGGCCCGCCGGTAGGCCGGTTTGCCGGTCAGCTGAAACGCCTCGGCGAGCGCGATCACCAGCAGCGCATTGTCATAAAGCATTTTTTCAAAATGCGGTACCAGCCATTCGGTGTCCGTCGAATACCGGGCAAACCCACCACCCAGCTGGTCGAAGATCCCCCCGGCGATCATTTTGTCCAGGCTGAGACAAGCCTGGCCAAGCGCGTCGGGATCCCGGGTATAATAATAATAGTGGAGCAGGTAGCGGATCGAGAAAGTTTGCGGGAATTTGGGCGCACCGCCGAAACCGCCCTCCTGCCGGTCGGCGCTGGCCAGCAGCTGGTCGCGGACCTTCCGTAAGATTTCGCGCGTGAAAGGGGGGTCTCCCGGGTCCCCGGCCGAAGCGCCCGGCGTCGAGCCGGCCGCCGTCTTTCCCCCGATCCCGAAAGATCCCGCGCCCGCAACATGCCGGGTCAGACTTTCGGCCTGCTGCTCGATCTCCGCCCTCCTTTCCCGGTAAGAACGGGCTACGCCCGCCAGCACATCTTTCCAGGAAGGCCGGTTATAGATCGGCCGTGGCGGGAAATAGGTGCCGCCGTAAAAAGGTCTTCCGTCGGACGTGAGGAAAACGTTCAGCGGCCAGCCGCCACTGCCGGTGACCACCTGTACGGCATCCATATAGATATGGTCCAGGTCCGGCCGTTCTTCCCGGTCGATCTTGATGTTGATAAAATGCTCGTTCATGAACCGCGCGGTATCGGCATCCTCGAAGCTTTCCCTTTCCATGACATGGCACCAATGACAGGCCGAATATCCGATACTGACCAGGATAGGCTTGTCGTCCTTCCGGGCCTGCTGTAAAGCTTCGTCCCCCCACGGATACCAATCCACGGGATTATGCGCATGCTGTAATAAATAGGGACTGGTCTCCCCGGCAAGTCGGTTGGGCATGACCTAAAGGTATTCGCAAAATTCGCGCGAACCGGGGCGCGGGGAAGTTATTTTTTCTTTTCAGTCACCGCGAGATATTTCTCGAGCGCGGATACCATTGAGGGAGCTTGAGGCTGGGGCGCCTTGATATCGAGGGTGAGACCGGCTTCTTCCACCGCCCTCGAAGTATTGCTACCGAACGCGCCGATCTTGGTGCCGTTCTGCTTGAACTTCGGGTAGTTGTCAAAGAGACTTCTCACACCGCTGGGAGTAAAGAAACAAATGATGTCGTATTCGCTTTGATTAAGGACTTCCCTGACGTCGTTACTGATGGTCCGGTACATAAACGGAGTGACAAATCCGCAATTGTTCAGTTTGAGCCAGTTGATGATCTCGTTGTCCTGCTGGTTCTCCGAACAGGGATACAGGAACTTCTCGTTTTCCTTGTGCTTGTTGATCACATCGAACATGCTCTTGTTCAACCCGTCCGCGCCATAGAACACTTTCCGCTTTCGGTAAAGGATAAACTTCTGAAGATACAAGGCAACCGCCTCCGTAATACAGAAATACTTCGTGTCCTGGGAAATGCTGATCTTCATCTCCTCACAAATCCGGAAGAAGTGATCGATCGCATTCCGGCTGGTAAAGATCACCGCCGTGAATTGGGTAATATCGATCTTCTGCTTGCGGAAATCTTTACACGCAATCGGTTCAAGGCGAATGAACGGATAAAATGCCAACTCGACGTCGTACTTTTTGGCTAGCTCGAAATACGGCGACTTGTCGGTTTCAGGTCTGGGTTGAGTGATTAAAATCTTTTTTTTATCCTCGTTCTTAGTCATGTGAGTTCCCCTCAGGATCCGGACTTCCGCCCGGTTTTGCAAATTTAATACACTTTTTCCAAATATGTCAATAACACCTTGTAAATCAACAGCAGTGGTGCTATTTCGAAGGCGCAAAGGTACAAAATAAAGTAAAACGGCGTTAGTTTTATTTCATTTCTTACTGGTCGATAGGACGCAAGCACCCGGTACGTCCAAAGGACGAATACCATTGCTAATGAGATAGTTATGAAAACTTCCCGCCCTTCCTGGCCTGAGAAAATGATCACAATCAAGAACGGAAGAAGGAAAATTCCCAGCATTTTGTTCACCAAAAAGACGACAAAGATGTAGATATCCGTTGCTCTCGAGATCGAGAATACCCAGCCGATAAATTTGAGGACCACAAATTTTACCAGGTAGATCGCCGCCAGCAGACCCATGCAGTATAGGTAAAGGACCCAAAAGTTTACCCCGGCCCCCCACCGCGAGTAGTGCAGCAGGAAGCAGGCGTAGAGCCCTGCCGAAATCACGAAAAGGATATTGAGCAGCAGCGACGGCAGCGGCGTCTGAAGCACCTGCTCCCGGATCTGCTGGTGTCGCAGGGAAACCCGGAAGAACAGGGTAAGCAGGTTAGAAAAGTATTTCTCGAAGAAAATGCGGATCAGCGCGAAATAGAACAGGATCGCGACGATCAGGTAGAACATGCTGTCCTTTGAATCGGGTTGGTGGATTTCCTCGGGGAGATCCGGCGGTCCCTTCGGGACCGCCGTAACGGTTCGAATCCGCGCGATCGAATCCTGACGGGACTTGCCGATCGAATCCTGATGGGCCTTGGCGATCGAATCCTGCCCGGCCTTGGCGATCGAATCCACGCGTATCTCGGCGATCGAATCCCGGCGAACCCGGGCGATCGAGTCCCGGCGAACCCGCGCGATCGAGTCCCGCCGGACACGCCGGATCGAGTCCCGATGGACCCTCGCAGCCGAATCCAGTAGCGGAGCCGCCGCCGCCGCCTTCGGCGGCGGCGGCGGCGTGATGGTATCGTTTTGTGCCCGCAGGTGGTTGAAGATGCACAGGCAGGTTAGCAGGATAATGGAAATTCTCATGATTTGCACAAAGTTAAAAAAAGCTGACGTACCCCAGATGAATTTTAGTCTCATGAAAATCGAATGGCAATTCACTCGTCCTTCCCACTGCCAGCGATAGATTGAAGATCCCCGCCTTCGTCTCAAAAGCCATCCCCGCGCCGGTACCGATATACATACTGTTCAGGTTGTAATCGTATACATTATTCGTGGCCCACCCTACGTCCAGGAATGTAAAGAAATAGGAATTCAATCCGGTCAAATACCGATATTCCAAAGTGCCGACCGCATATTGGGATGCTAAAATGCTTGCTTCATCAAAACCTCTCAGCAACTTGTACCCGCCAATGAGAAAAAGGTCATTGCGATAGGTATTCGGGCTGCTGTAGATCCCCGCGCTGACACCCAGCTTGAGCGTCGCCGCCCGCCCGATCGGAAAGTAATGCGTCGCCTCCAGCCGCATCAGGAACTGAAAGGAATGCAGCTTCACTGTATCGTAGAGACTGCCGAAATTGAAGCCGCTGTCGGAGGGATCGGTCAGCCCGACGATCGTGGAGTTCTCATGGACCGTCTTCGTACCGGCCGAGCCAAGGAAATTCAGTTCGTTGCCCCGCCGGGGATTGAACCGGTAATTGGTGTTATTGAAGCTATACGTCACCCCAAGGCTGATCGAGCTGATATCGGCCTCCGGCGGCAGCGTATGGGTGGCAATGATCCCCAGGGTGTCGATGTTCAGCAGATTGGAGGACGCCAGCTGAAGAAAGACAGAGCCGTTCTGATTGGCGGAGAGCGTATACTGGGCGCCCAGCATGAAATTGATATTGATATAGGTGGAATCCTGCTTGTACAGATCGAAAGAAGTGCTTATCCCAAATGGGGAGTTGAACACAAACGGCTGCTGGTACGCGATGTCCAGCCGCGGCGAACCCTGCTGCAGCTGCTGCCAGTCAAGCTTCATTGTCTCCCCGTTCCCCAGCATGTTTTGAAGATTTACAGTCGCTTCTCCGGTCACGACCACCTTATTCCCCAGCGCGGGATTGTCGCTGGGCAGGAAGCCCACCAGCGCGTCGATCTGGCTGCTCCGTTTTGGTTTGAGGTAAAGGTTGATCACCGATCCCTCCGCCAGCATGGTGAGGCTCCAGGGCTGCTGCTCCTGGACATAGGGGAGCTCCAGGATCTTTTTGGTGATGATCAGCAGCCTGTCCTTCCGGTAAATGCTGCCATTGGGAATATTCAGGTACCGTTGCAGGAATTCCGGTGAGATCTTCGCATTCCCGAATACCCTGATGCTGTCGATCTTGTAGAGTGGGCCCTTATCCACCTTCAGCACCGCCGAAACAGCTCCCGAATCCCGCAGCACGACGCTGTCGAGACCCACTTTGGCGAAGGGGTAACCGTTATTCTCCAGGTAATCCAGCATCAACTGCTGCCGCGCACTAAAAACGCGCATATCCATTGGGTGACCGGCGAATGATTTGTCGTTCCAGGCGGCGGCGGATAACAACGTCGGGTCCGTATACCGGGTATCGATCCTGGCCCATCGCCACCCGTCGCCCACATATAACCGAAGGGTAGCCGATGTCCCCGCATAGTTGATGCTGTCGATCGACGCCGCGACAAATCCCTTTCCCTGAAGAAGCGGCAGCAAATTATACACGTAGACCCTGCAGGCCTCCTGTGACCGGAAACTGGTGGTGAGACCCAGTTGCCTTGAGACAAATCCGCTATCTTTATCGACCGGATCAATGCGGAGGGTGTATTGGGCCCAACCGAACAAGGGCAGGAAAAAAAGTGCGGGAAGCAGCAGGCGTTGGCTAATTTTGCAAGTTAATCGATCCGAATGGCAGGCATCTATCTCCATATCCCCTTTTGCAGGCAGGCCTGTCATTACTGTAACTTCCATTTTTCCACGTCTTTACCCGGTATGAACGATTTTGTCCCTGCTTTATTGAACGAAATAGAACACCGTTCCGATTATCTCGGCGACGCCGCGGTAGGAACCGTCTATTTCGGTGGCGGCACTCCCTCCCTGCTCGACCCGGAGGAGCTTCGCCGGATCCTGGACCGGCTGCGCGGGCACTTTACATTCGAACCCGACCCGGAGATCACCCTCGAAGCCAACCCGGACGACATGACGGACCCCGGGAAGATCAAAGCCTGGCGGTCCGCCGGTATCAACCGCCTGAGCATCGGTATCCAGTCTTTTTACGACGCCGACCTCCGATGGATGAACCGCGCCCATGACGCCGCCCAGGCGATGGAGTCCATTCGGATCGCACAAGCCGAAGGATTCGACAATATCAGCATCGACCTTATCTACGGCGGCCCCACCCTGCCGGATGACCACTGGCAACGCAACGTCGCCGAAGCGGTCCGACTTCGGATCCCGCACCTCTCCTGCTACGCCCTGACTGTCGAGCCCCGGACCGCCCTCGACAAGCTGATCCGCGGGCACAAGCGGTCCGACGTAAGCCCCGACGATCAGGCCCGGCAGCTGTTGCTGCTTATGGACTGGATGAACGAAGCCGGCTACCAACACTATGAGATCTCCAATTTCGCCCTCCCGGGTCACCGCAGCCGCCACAACTCGGCATACTGGCAAGGGGTACCTTACCTGGGTCTCGGGCCTTCTGCCCACTCCTATGACGGACATTCGCGGGAGTGGAATATTTCCAACAACGTCCGGTATATCGCGGCGCTGGCCGGCGGAACCCTGCCCATCGCGGAGCGGGAGGTGCTAACGACCTTACAACAACTAAACGAATATATTATGATCTCGCTGCGGACCATGGAAGGGATCGACCTGGGTGTGGTGAACAGACGTTGGGGGTCCGTGGTCGTGGAAGCCTTGCTGGTCCGCGCGCTGCCGCATATCCGGCGGGGTACGATCATTCAGACGGAAAATCTAATCCTGACAAATGAAGGGAAATTGCTGGCGGATGGGATCGCGGCCGATCTTTTTAGTGATGCCGGTGCCTCGCCCGGAGATAATTGACCCCCTGCGCTACCGAGAGGATGAGCACCATCGCGATGATGGCCATTGGTCCGAATCCCTGAAAGGAGAGTGGCATATATTCCGGAGTGGCTCTTTAAGAGCGCCTCCTATCTATTAGACAAGATACGCCTCAATTTGTTTCATTCCTACCCCCGCATTAACATTTTCCCATAAAATCCGGTAGATGAGTTCGGCAATCGGCATCTCCGCTTTTATCTCTTTGTTTTTCAGATAAATACATTTGCTGGCGTTATACCCCTCCGCTACCATGTTCAGTTCCAGCTGCGCGGATTTGACCGAATATCCTTTTCCGATCATATTACCGAAGGTCCGGTTTCGGGAGTATAACGAATAACAGGTTACCAGGAGGTCCCCGAGATAAACCGAATCGGCATAATTGGCGCTCCGCCGGGTAGAAAGCCCTTCCTGGGGCGTGTGCACGCCGACCTCAATATTGTGGATGCCTAATTTCCGGAGGAATCCGGCCATTTCATCGGCGCAATTGGCGATCAGCACACTGAGGAAATTATCCCCATATTCCAACCCATGCGCAATTCCGGCCCCCAGCGCATAGATGTTCTTCAGAATGGCCGCAAACTGGACCCCATACACATCCCGATTCACCACGGTATTGAGATATTCCGTTGTAAAATACGCAGCTATCTCTCTTGTTGCCTCTTCATCCAGACCGGAGAAGGTCAGGTAGGATAGTTTTTCCGCCGCAACCTCCTCCGCATGGCAGGGGCCCATGACGGTGAAATAATCATCCGGGGAGCCATCGAATTCCCTGTCGAGCCATTCATTCAGCAGCAGGTTGTGATCCGGGAGGATCCCCTTGATCGCCGAAATGACCTTCCGGCCGCGAAAAGCCTTCCTGTCCACTCCTTCCAGGGTGGCCGCCACATATGCGGACGGAACGGCTATGACGAGGCAGTCGGAAGCCGCGATCACTTCCGACACGCTGCCGCTCAGGGTAAGCAGCCCGGTGTCGAAATAAACGGAAGATAGATATTGGGGGTTATGATGACGAGTCTTGAGATGCCGGATAACCGCCTCGTTCCTGATCCACCACTGGATCGGATTCCGGTTATCGGTAAGGATCTTGGCTAACGCCGTAGCCCAGCTGCCGCTGCCTATCACTCCGAAACGCATGGTCGATCGATTTTAATTCTTCCCTTCGAACAATTTGTCCTTGGGGACGACCTTGATCCGCACCCCGCTTTTCATGGTCTTGCTGACCACACTGTAGGGGCCGGTGACTACCTGATCGCCTTCTTTCAACCCATCCTTTACTTCGATGTAGTTGATATCCTGAATATCGGTATGCACCTTTACTTTCTTGACCGTGTCCCCCGGCATGACGATAAAGGCTACTTCATCCAGGTCACCGCCGGCCGAATGGGTATCGCTCTTGGTGTCATCACCGTTGTTGCCATTGTTGCTGTTGTCGCCGTTATCGCCATTGCCCGAATTGTCCGAAGATTCGGCGTTGCCCACAACCGCATTGTCCGTATTCTTCTCCCGGGTGGCGACGGCATTGATCGGGATGGACAGCACGTCCTTATGCGTGCGGGTCTGGATGTCCGCGCTGGCGCTCATACCGGGCCGGAAAGGAAAATGCCGCGGACGTTTGGGGTCGAAGAGGGTCTTATAGGAATCCGGCGAAAGCCGGATATGCACTTTATAATTGGTGACGTCGTTTGTGGATACGGTTGTCGTAGAACCGCTGGAGGTCGTCACGCTGCTGGCGATCTGGGTCACAATCCCCACGAATTTTCGGTTATTGTAGGCATCGACTTCGATCAGGGCTGTGTCGCCCAACTGAACTTTGGGGATGTCGTTCTCCCCGACGTCCACGATCGCTTCGATCTTGCTCATATCGGCGACGCGCATCATTTCGGTGCCGGCCATCATGGAATTGCCTACCACGCGCTCCCCCTTCTTGATGCTGAGGAGAGAAACAACCCCGTCGATCGGCGAGACGACGGTGGTGCGGCTGAGGTTCTTGGCGGCGATGTTCAGGTTGGCCTTGGCGCTCGCCACCCCTGCGATATTGCCCTGCACGTTCTGGAGCGCCGCCTGATAATTGGCTTGCGCGGTCAGATAGGTAGCCTGGGCAGTTTCATATTCAGATTGAGAGAC